>ERZ1673752.316-NODE-316-length-86551-cov-9.651024_pt1 | contig 86551 bp, 86 predicted proteins | sample MGYA00580195_ERZ1673752 | MGnify/ENA primary metagenome ERZ1673752 (study PRJEB41218, sample SAMN15661744) | gut metagenome | host: Homo sapiens | place: Canada: London | collected 2015-08-20/2019-03-30 | study: EMG produced TPA metagenomics assembly of...
CTAGCAAAAAATCATATGGTAACAAAACGACTTCTTTTAATTGTGAAAATTCGTTTTTGTCTTATTCTAGCAAAAAATCATATGGTAACAAAACACTTGTTCATATTGCTTATTCCTTTCTTTCGTCTTATTCTAGCAAAAAATCATATGGTAACAAAACCACTCAATACATTATCTATATCCCTGCGTTGTCTTATTCTAGCAAAAAATCATATGGTAACAAAACACCCTCTAAAGTAAAGTTATCAGCGTCCTTGTCTTATTCTAGCAAAAAATCATATGGTAACAAAACCTCAAATACATGTTACCATATATTTAAAAATAATAAAATATTGAATATTTTATAGAGTTATAGATATATCAAGTTTAGCTTTTATATTATTTATTATCATTTCTTTTGCCTCCTGTAGTGTGCATACACCTTTATTTAAATAGATATTATATATTTGTTCATCATTATTTAAATCTACTATTAAATCATCAAATATATAAGTATCTTTTATATTTAAAACACTGTTTGTTTTATAAAACATAACAACAATAAAGCAATTTTTCATATTTATGAGATAGTCATTTATTTCTTTTGATAGATATGGTAATTCTATAAGACAAATTATTTTAGTTGTTTGATGTTTAGATATATAATCTATCATTTTAAGTTGAAATAGAATAATTTCATCATATGATAGATCATATTCATTTGCTTGATCTTCTTCTTTTAAAAATATTGGTAACAATATTTTTAAGAATTGTTTAGGTGTATATGTTATAAATTTTGGATATATTAATTCATTATCTAATTCATTTGTAAAAGATTCTAATAGAAGATTTATTGTATTGATTGTGTCTATGTTATCATCTTGTGCTATAAGTAATTCTATATATCTAGCAATTAGAGAATGTGCTGTTAGTTTTAGATCATTTGTGATTGAATAATGATGGTTTATTTGATAGAAACTTATTTCTTTTACTTTTATTTCTTTATCATTTATCAAAACTTGTGCTTGTCCACTATTATTTATCGAATATTCGCTTTCTTTAGATAATAAAAATACTTCTTTTAAAATATTTACAAAATTATATTTTTCTTCAAAATCATTTCCTATACAATATTTTATATTATTTATTTGTAAGTCATATCTTTTATTTCCTTTTTTTAATGTTAATAGATTCATAATTTTATAAAAGAATCCGCATTTACTGTTTTTTCTTGATTCGAGACCCCACCAACAATAATTTCTATTTTAGAATATTGCTTTTCTGTAACCAACAATAATCTAATTTGTCCTTCTTTAGGAACATTCTTTTTTAATATATTTACATGTTTAACTGCAGCTTCTCTATTTGGAAAAATCTTACAATAAACAGAAAACTGCATCATCATATATCCATTCTTTATAAGATATTTTCTAAAATGTGTATATATTTTTACTTCTTTTTTTGTTTTCATGGGGAGGTCAAAAAATAATACCAATCTCATAAATTCATAAATCATATAAAATTGGTTTAGGAAATAAATAGACATCTTTACTTGTTTCTAATTCTTTTAAAATACTTTCTAAATAAACATAAATAGCATTATTAACCGTTTGTTTTCTTCCATCGATTTCTATTTTCTTAGCTGTAAGTTGTATTAACGCTTCTCTATGTTCTTGTTTAAATAAAATATCTTCCATCATATTATTATAAACATAATGATCTACAATTGGTCTGAATACTTCTATTACATCATCACTTAAATTAAACATATTTTGTTTACCTCGATGAAAAATACCTAAATTAGGTAAATAACCTTTAGCTACAATAATAGAAGATATTAATGATCTAAAGATACTATATCCATAATTTAATCCAGCATTGATTATATCTTCATCAAATCGTATAAAATCATCACCAAATAATTCTCTAAAATACATTTTTGCAGCTAAACCTTCTCTATTTGTAACATCATCAATTTGAACCTCATTTTCAAATTGATATAGTTTATTTATTACATCTTGACTTTTATTATTTACTTTTAATATTTCTGCTTGATTATGTATTTTAGCCCTTACTATTTTTTGATGCATGATTTGTTTTCTATTATTATCCCATTCTATTTGTTTATTAATATTTCCACTTTGTGAAAAATGACCATTCATTGGAAGTATGTAACTTTTAGGAATATGATCTATTCCACATACAACTGTACATACATTATTTTCTGTTAATTTATTAATTAAGGGTATACTTAAACTTGATTTATAATTATCTATAACTAATATTTGAATGTCTGAAATTGGTAGTAGAATATCATTATCATTGTAAATAACTTTAATATTATCTAAATATAATTTCAAACATTCACATTTTTCAATATATATGATCCTATGACTCATTTTTATAAAAGAAAAAGGCTCCGAAGAGCCGAGTCCGGGATAAACCCTTGTTTTGTTAGGTCATATAAATTTTTGCTAGAATACAACCACCTATATTATAGACTAATCGAACTCTAATTTCAATCTATTATCTTTAACTTCATATATATTTCCTAAAACATCTGTCGCAAATTTTTGAATTTTAATAAAAGGTCCTACAGATGGCATCAATTGTTTCTTGCAAATTGTATTAATTGGTTTTACTTCAAACATATTAGCTTTATCATTATTTGTCGCTGTAAACTTTAAAATTTCGTAATGTTTACCATCATGATATTGTGTTTGACCACCATTAATTGAAGCATCATAAACAAACTTTTTACCCTCAGGTTTGATAAGTCCAATCAGTTCATCTCGATGCATTGAACATACAAATTTCCAATCTTCTAGGATTCCCTTTTTATTTTTTTCTTCATGATACCAATTTTCATCTATGACAAATTTATGAATTGTTTCTTTATAGAAAACATCTTTATATCTAACTGTGACAAATTTATATTTTCCTTCAGGAGATACATAAAAGTCTGTTCGATATGGGCTTATTTGTTTTAAAATTACCTTTTTATTATTTGTATTATAATTACCTGTAATTGCTAAATGATTTCCTAGTTTTTCAGAGTAAAATTTCATTGATGTAATTGCTGGTCCATTATTTTTCTTAGAATATTTAGTAATAGCTCCATTTTCATTATAATATGATGTTAAAGGACTTTCTTCTTTTAAAGAATACTTACCTTTTTTGTCAATTACATAATATTCTTTTGAATCTTTATAATCATTAAAATGATTTAATACCACTTCTTTGATTTTTTCAAAAGTTTGAGGATCTTTATGTTTCATAATATACTTATCAGTATCATCATTAATAATATTATTAACAAGTTCAATTGCTTTCTTTTCTTTAGAATCATAGATATTTTTTATTTTTTCAACTAGCATATCTTGTCCCTCAATATTTCTTGTACTATATATTGTTTCATCTGCAATTTGTCTATTAGGTTTAGTATCTATTTTATGTGACACTTTGATAAGTGGATAATGCATTTGTTCTTGGGTAATATAACCTAAGTTATATTGATTCGATTCTTGATAAATATTTTTTAAATCAGAGATAAATGAAATATATCTTTGATCAATAAATTGTTTATCAGGTAAAACATCAAACACTTCCCCTGTTTCCTCATCATATAAATCACTATAGTTGTAATGCATTAAATATGAATTGACAATATTCATTTTCTTTAACGAAGCAACAATCAATGCATCGATTGCATGATGAAAATAATCTTGCTCTCTATCTTTTTGTAAATTTATTCGTTTTCTAAAAATATTGGTTGATTGTCCTCTAATAGTATGAATTTTTGTATCTATTTCATTATCTTTAAAATAGCGTTGCAAAGTATTTAATACTGTACGACAAGCATAGCTTGTATCTACTAAATTACGATTAATAAACTTTCTTGCTACATCTTCTTTTGTAATATCTTGTTCAGTAAGTAAATTATTTCTTTTTTTGCCATTAAAATTTTTATTACTACTTACAAATAATTTATATTTTTCTAAATTACCACCCGTAAATTTTCCCTTTAAATAAGCCATCATTGGTGTTAGATTACCTTTTTGTTGGTTTTCTAAACGAGAAGCTAATACTTTATTAGTAAGAGAATCATCCAATGAAACAGATATTGGAATAATATGATCGATTTCATAAGCTTTATCATCAAAAATCAATGTATGTAAATCAATATCTTGTTGCGTATAGGCTGTCTTACAATCTTGTTGTAAATAAAGACGAATTTTCGTTTTTGTTTTTCCATTAACTCTTTCTGGATCAATACCTGAATTTTTAATAATTCCATCAACTCGATCATTTTCGCTTTTAAATCTTTTTTGACTATCATTTATTCGCTTTACTTGTTCCTTTGAATTTTTATCTCTTGTCATTTCAATAACAATACTATCAAATTCCCCATATTTTTTTCTTAATGCATTAATGACTTTAAATGTTTCTCGATGTGCTCTTTTAGCAACTGGAGATAGAATAGCTTCTTCATCAGGTTCAATATTTTTCTTACCCTTTAATGATTTTCTATTTTTATCAAACATTTCTATTTCATGAAGAACTTGTATTTGATTCATTTCTGTTGTAAGCATTTCTTTATTGATTATATGCATTGCTTTAAAAGATAATGAATGATAAGCAGAAACACCTTTAATTGAAGCTAATTCTTCAATTAACTCATTATCAAATTCAGGATATAATTCTTTAATATCTTTTTTTCTTTCATCAATACCTTTTGATTTTGTACATATGTCAATAACTTGATCAACAATCAATTTATCTTCTAGTAATTCTTGTTGGTTATATTTTTTAAAGACTTTTAAAACTTTACTATAACCCTTAAATTCTGTAATTAATGGTTTATCATTTTTATCAATTCTAAATCCTGTAACTTCATCTTCTTGAGCATCTAATAATTTAAGTAATTGTTTAACTGTAATATTTCCTTTTTCATTAACAACTGCGATAACCTTTTTCTTTTCTTCAACTGTTATTTTTTCACCTTTAATCGTTAGATTATTTAAATCATTCAATAAATTAAATAACTCAGCTGTATAGGATTGTTTTGGTGCTCTAAATTCATTTGGATAGACACTACATCTTCCACGCATTTCATCAATCAAATTAACATGTTTTAAAACACCATCCACCATTCGATAACTTCCATAAGGAGTAGGTGATTTTTCACTACCTGGACCTTGATCATAACGTCTTCTTCTTGAAACTATTTCAATAATTTGATTACATAATTCTTCATTTAAATCTTGATGTTTTAATATTTCTTTGAGTTCTTTTACATAATCTTCTGTTTTGAAATTATTTTCTGCGCCTCTTATTCTATGATTATTGTTTAATCTATCTAATTGAACTTCACAAACATATTTTCCATTGCTTAATTCTTTTGCATTTTTTGAAAGCGTTGCTTTTGTTCCTTCATCATCTTGACTTTCATCAGCAAGTGCTTCTAAAGTTGTTCCTCTTGATTTTGTTATGTGCATAATGGCAGTACACAGTTCTTTAGAAGATAGTTTTTCGTTTAACCCTTTAACTCTCATTTCATATGAATTGTAGTTTCGATAATTATCAAAATAAAGATCATTTTTCTTTAAAAGATTTTTCATATCATTTATACGATTTGATTTTCTTCTTTTTAGACGTCTAGATCCTCTTTTAGTTCTTCGCGTTTCATTTTCTGCAGCAGTTCCTTCTTTGAAAATCCTTACACCATAATCCACAAATAAATTATTATCAATATCTATTACACCATACCCTACAGAAGTAATTCCTATATCTAATCCTAATACATATCTGCTCATAATTCTTCCTCCTAACTACTATTAGTTTAATTATACACTTTTATTTTTCTATTCGATACAAACAATGGATATATTTTCACATTTTCTAGCACTATTTATAAGGTAACAAACAGTTGTGTTATTTTGAATGATTCTTTTATTTAAGATTCTCTTTTATCCTTGATTGATTTCACCAAACATACAATTAATACAATATTCAATACAATTTCTATTACATTTAAAATTCTTTTTTATATATAACATTTTCTTTTTGTTCATCTATAGTATATACTTTGTAAATCACCAATACCGGCTTATATAAGCCGGTATTATACTTTTTTGTACAAAAAATAAGAAACCTTTTTAAAAGATTTCTTATTTCAATAAATTATCTAATACTTTAATCATTTCTTCTATTTTTTGATCACAATCTTCACTATTGACTGCATCATGTACACAATGTGTCATATGAGCTTTTAAGACTTCTTTGTTGACTCTTTTTAAAATAGCTTCACTTGCCATGATTTGATGTGAAATATCAATACAATAGCGATCTTCTTCCACCATTTTTAAGATACCATCAATTTGTCCTCTTGCTGTTTTTAAAAGTCTTGTGACCTGTTTTTTATCGGCCATCATACTTATTCAATTCCTTTATAAGTATATCCAGCTTCTTCAATGGCTTGTTTTAGGATTGCTTCGTCGGCTTCACCTTCTACAAAGGCACAGTTTTTTTCTAGATCAACTGTTGCTTGAATACCATCAATAGCATTTAACGCTTTTTCTACGTGTGCTTTACAATGTTGACACATCATTCCTTCTACTAATACTTTTTTCATTTTCTTTTCTTCCTTTTTCCTATTTTCTCGTATTTGAATAATTTGATGTTGTGGTTTAAAGAATCTTAATCTAAGTGCATTCGATACAACAAAGACAGAACTTAATGACATTGCTGCTGCTCCATACATTGGATCTAACAACCAGCCAAAGATTGAATAGAATGCTCCTGCAGCAACAGGAATACCAATGACATTATAGAAGAATGCCCAGAATAAGTTTTCTTTAATATTTTTAATTGTGGCTTTTGAAAGTTCATAAGCCACAACAACATCTTGTAAATCATTTTTCATTAAGACGATATCTGCTGATTCAATCGCAATATCAATACCAGAAGTCATTGCGATACCAACATCACTTCTTACAAGAGCAGGTGCATCATTGATTCCATCACCAACCATGATTACACGATGTCCTTTTTCTTGTAAATCTCTTACATGTTTTTCTTTATCTTGTGGTAAGACTTCACCAATGGCTTCAATACCTAATTCATCAGCAATCGCATTGGCTGTCAATTGATTGTCTCCTGTCAACATATAGATATTCATGTTCATATCTTTTAAACAATCAATAGCATGTTTACTTGTTTGTTTCAAGACATCTGAAACAACGATTAAACCAATAAGTTGACCGGCATGGCTATAGAATAAAGGTGTCTTTCCTTTAGCAGATAAGTCTTTATATAGCTTTTCAATCGAAGAAAGATCAACACCATTTTCTTCCATCAAACGTCTATTCCCTGATAAAAGAACTTCACCCTTTAAATCACCTACAAGACCTAATCCTTGTTTCATTTCAAAATGTTCTAAATTATCTAATGAAATTCCTTGTTCTAAAACATAACTATGAATTGCTTTAGCAAGTGGATGTTTAGAATATTGTTCAATCGAACCCGCATATTTCAATAAATCATTTTCACTTACACTCATTGGATAAACTTCTGTCACTTGAGGTTTCCCTTCAGTAAGTGTTCCCGTCTTATCTAAAACAATCGTATCACATTTAGAAAGTTCTTCTAAATGTTGAGCTGATTTTACTAAAATACCTAAATTAGCCCCTTTTCCTGTTCCAACCATAATCGCTGTTGGTGTTGCAAGTCCTAAAGCACATGGACAAGAAATAACAAGAACAGAAATTGCACAGTTTAAAGCAAAATGGAAATCTTTATTTCCAAGTGTAAGCCATAATATAAAAGTAATTAAAGCAATCGTAATCACTGCTGGTACAAAGATCCCACTGATCTTATCGGCAAGTTTCGCAATCGGTGCTTTTGAAGCCCCTGCTTCTTCTACTAAACGAATGATTTTAGAAAGCGTTGTATCTTTTGAAGTATGCGATACTTCTACTTGCATATAACCATCTAAGTTATTGGTTGAACCAATAACTTGATCACCAACTGTTTTATCGACCGGTAAGCTTTCTCCAGTAATCATCGCTTCATTGATTGAACCATGTCCTTGAATGATTTTTCCATCCAAAGGAATATTGTTACCTGGTTTAACAATCACAACATCACCAATTTGAACATCTTCAATGGCCACTTCAACTTCTTTGCCATCTTTTAACACGATAGCTGTTGAAGGCATTAGCTTCATCAATTTTTCAATCGCTTCTGAAGTCTTTTGTTTAGAACGTGATTCTAAATATTTACCTAAAGAAATTAATGTTAAAATCATTCCTGCCGATTCAAAGTAAAGTTGCATCATATAATGATGGGTCATATCCATATCCATTCTTCCTAGATAATAAGCCATCATAAACGTTGCATATAAACTATAAATAAAAGCTGCTGAAGACCCTAAGGCAATCAAGGAATCCATATTTGGACTTCTATTCCATAAAGTTTTAAATCCTCGAATATAATATCCTCTATTAATAAACATAATAGGAACAACTAAACATAATTGAACTAAAACAAAGATCATCATATTTTCATGACCTAAGAGAATACTTGGTAAAGGCCAATTCATCATATGTCCCATACTGATATAAAATAAAGGAATCAAGAAAATAAATGATAAAATCAAATTCTTCTTTTTATGTTCATTTTCATCTTCTTGAACATTTGAAACCTGTTTTTCACCAATATTTTGAGCTTTATAACCCGCTTTATCGACCGCTTCAAAAATCTGATTTTCATTTATTTTATTTTCATTAAATTCAACAGTCATTGAGTTCTGTAATAAATTGACATTAACATCATCAACACCATCCAACCCTCTTACTGCTTTATCTACATGAGCTGAACATGCACTACATGTCATCCCAATGACATCATATTTCTTTTTCATTACTACACCTCCCACCCCTATAGGGTATCTATATCATACTTGAATACTAGAAAATAAGCAAGAAATATGCTTACAAAATTTCTTGCTTTTCTAAGATTAGTTTTCCCTCTTTTATTTGATAAATACGATTTCCCCATTCTTTTCTTTCATCACTTTCTTCAACCAATTCATTCATACTTACCCCAAACAAACAACTTAATGCATATAAATGATGAATTGAGGGATATGTACTTCCTTTAAACCAACGATAAATTGGTTGAGGACATTCTAAACATAAATAATTTTGGATATCTTTGACTTTATATCCTATTTTCTTAATATATTTTTTTAAATTCATTCCTAGTTTTAAAGGGTCTATTAATTTTTTATCCATTTTTATCACCAACTTTATTGTAAAACAAAAAAAGAAAGCTGTCATTGAACTTGTAGTTCACTAGTCTTCCCTTTTTTCAGACATTCTAAACTTAAATCACCTTTTCTTTGTAACCTTAAAAAATGATTGATTTAATCTCAAAGATAACATTTTATCATTCATTTCTTTTGCCAACTTGTAGATAAAACTTATCATAAAAGCAAAGAATAAAACTATTATTGAAAAAATGCTGGTAAAAAAAGATACCAAAAATCGGTATCTTAATCATATCCTGGCATAAGGCTTTCATCAACAACATAGGCTATTCTACTATAAAGAATTTTTAATAGATCTTCTTTAGCAACATTTTCTAAAAGCTCTTTCCCAAGTTCAGATTTAACTAAATGAGTTAGACAGTCATATTGGAAAGCATATTTAAATGGGGCATAGTCATTTCTAAACATATAAATCGAATACTTATCACTGGCAAAAGGAATATCACTATCAACATGTACACCATATGTACCATATTTTTCTAATGGAAAATCATTTTTTCTATATCTATAATGTATTGTATCTTCTGTACCATAGATTTTAGAAAAAGCATAGAACTCCCTAAATTTATATATCTTATAGATATCCCCCTCTTTTTCAAAATAAGAGTCTGAATCTAAACCAATGGTCATTGTAAATGGAAAATCAAAGACTTTTCCACTTTTATGTGAGTTAAATGAAACACTTCCTATAATATCTAAAGAACCTTGGTTAAAAGTTTCTTCATCATATATTTCATTAAATCTTAATTCTATTTCAAAATCAGGACCAATATTCCCACAATTATCATATTTATTGATATCCTCTAATAATTTGTTATGAAAAACATTATTAAAAAGTTCATTGTAAGAATAAGCACTTTTTAAATCAACATTAGCTATTTCATTGGCACTGTTTTTAAGCATGCTTATTTCTTTTTCATCTGTCATTTTTCTATAACAGATAAACTTATCAAAAACAGCTTCCTTTAAATTATTTTCAAATTTATTAAATTGATAAACAAGCTTTCCCAAAAAATTGTCTTGTATATAGATTTCATCTTGATTCAAACCTTCAAAATATTCTTTTAGGCCAGGAATATACCAATTGGCATCTTCATTCTTTACAAAATCAAAAAATTCATCAAATGTAACATATTCCATATAAGAGTCCCCCCCTTAAAAATATATACTCAAATTTTAGCACAGAAATAAGAAAAGGGTAAAGAAAAAGACGATTTTAAATTTCCATCGTCTCTTTATAAAATTCTATAAATTCATTTTCAATTGTTTCAAAAGCTACAAAACTTAAATCAACTTTTCTTTGCAACTTTAAATAATCTTGATTGATTTCATCATTTAATAATTCTTTTAGTTCCAAAGATAACATTTCATCATCAATTTCAAAAACTAATTTAGTTTCTTCTTTTGTTAAATCTCTTTGAATAAAATGTTTCCAAATAACATTTTGTAAAACATCTTCCACTTCTAAATAATAAGTAAGTTCTTTTTTTATCGGTCTTGTAACATCACTTAAATAAGCTTCACTTCCATCATGCAACAAACATCCTAAAATAACTTCTTTACTATATCCTCTTGTCTTTGCTTCCTTAGCACAAGCAAGACTATGTTGAGCTACGGAATAAAAATATTGAACATGTCCATTCCCTCGACATATTAAAGAAAGTGCATGAGCAATATCTTTAATATCTAATAAACTTTCATCAATATTTAATGGATCAAAATATTTTTTGTATACGTTGTAATAAAACACATAAAAACTCCTTTATAACTTAATAGATGTCGTGCTTAGGGCACACACCATAATTAACAAACAACAAATTGTCATATTCATTCCAAATGAAAATGATAAAAAATAAGCTATTATTGAATAAAATAAATACAATAAACATGTTATAAAAAAACGTATAAAATGTTTATAAGCATACTTTTTTCTTGACATACTTGTTGCCTCAATTGCTTCTTGATAAGAAACTCCTGAATACCAATAAATACATTCATTTTTATAAATCATTCCTGTAAGCAAGGTTATCATCATAAGCATATAATTACCTAAAATCAAGCTAAATAGTTTAAGATTTTTCAAACCAACAATCATCATCAATTCCATGCCAACACAAAATAAAATCATCCAAACAATGTACCCCTTATAGCTTTTTTTCATTTTAAACCTATTTCCTTTCAATATCCCCACATAAACGCTTACAAACTAAATCTTTACAACGTTTTTTATGAGCTTCATGCAAGGGGTGATTTTGAAAATCCTTTAAAGCTTCTTGATTTTCAAATTCACTATAAAAAACAAGATCATAACCTGATGATAAGTTTTCTTCCATTTCCACACATAATAAACCTTCTATATCTTTTAATGTTTCAACAGATTCTTTTAGCTTTATTAACGTTTCTTTTTCTTGATGCTTTTCTTTAACTTCATCTGTATAATTCCAAAATAAAATATGTCTAATCATTTTTTGTCCCTACTTCCATAATTTCATCAATAACTTCCTCTACTGTTTTATAAGAAACATCTATTTTATAAGTATCTAATTTTTGATACATTTCCATTCTTTCGATACTTCTTTTTAAAACATCGCTCTTTCTAATTCCTTGATCAATATCTTTTTGAATACGTTTTTCTAAAGCTTCTTTTTGACAAACTAAAGAAATCGCTATTACTTTTACGTCATTTAAATCTAGGCGTGAAAGCAGATCATCGATAATACTTTGTTCATGCATTACCCAACAAAAAATAATATTTTCAAAAGCGTTGCATTTTATATCATTGTTCAACAAAGCACAGATGTTGTTTAAAACAAGCTTCTTTGTTTCTTTATTTACAACAAACGGATGCATATTCCAACACCAATCACCGTCTAAAAATACACTTTTATCTAATTTTGTTTTTAAAACTTGGCATGTGGTAGTTTTGCCAACACCCATTGTTCCACCTATTAAATATAATTTTTTCATACAAATACCTCAAATTTGATTCTACATTAAATATTTTAACATATATTAAAATAGAATTGATTTATTTATGATTATCAATTATTGTTTTTATATAAAAGGGAGTAGTTAGCATCTTCGATGTTCTAATAATCGTCATCACGCTTATAGCCGGTTATTATGAGTAAATAACGAGACTTTTATCAATCAATTTTTTTGATGCGATAAAAGTCTTTTTTGTTGACTTTTTCGCAAGAAAGGGGAAAACATGGAATATATTTTATTAATGATTGGTTTTATTTTTCTAATTAAAGGTGCTGATTTATTTGTTGAGGGAAGCTGTAATCTGGCAAGATTTCTAAAAGTACCCAGTGTAATCATTGGTTTAACGATTGTAGCAATGGGAACGAGCGCGCCAGAAGCATCGGTAAGTATACGTGCTGCATTTACAGGAAATAACGAAATAGCTTTAAGCAATATTATTGGTTCTAATATTTTTAATGGTTTAATTGTTGTTGGTATCTGTGCTTTTTTAGCTTCATTTAAAACAGATAAAACGATTTTAAAAAAGGATCTTCCTTTTAATATCATCGTTACTTTCATTTTACTTATCATGTTATTTGATGGAAAACTTTCAAGATTAGAAGGAATATTTCTTATTTTATTAATGATTATCTATCTTGGAAGAATGATTTATGAAGCGATTTGTCACCAACAAAATGAAGATAACACAAAAACACGTTCTCTATTAACGAGTATTCTATTTATTGTTTTAGGATTAGCTTTCGTTATTTTGGGTGGACAACAAGTCGTTGATCAAGCTAGTATTATTGCTAGAAATTTAGGTGTAAGCGAAAATTTCATTGGACTTACGATTGTTGCTATTGGTACTTCTCTTCCTGAACTTGTAACTTCTATTGTTGCTACAAAAAAGGGAGAAAGTGGTTTAGCTTTAGGTAACGCTATTGGCTCAAATATCTTTAATATCTTATTTATTTTAGGATGTTCTGCGACACTTTCACCACTTACTGTTATAAATGAATCTATTATTGATTGTATTATCTTACTAGTAAGTAGCATTCTACTTTATCTATTTGCAAAAACAAATAAATCAATGAACAGAAAAGAAGGTCTTCTTTGTATTTTACTCTATATCATTTATACAGCTTATTTATTCATTAGATAAATCAAAGAGAGCATTCCAAATAGGAATACTCTCTCCTTTTTAACTCGCTCTTTTTCAAATTATATAACTTGATTTGGTGGCGTACACCGCTTTTTTAACTCCCTCTTAATGGTTGGGGACACCGCTTTTTTGGTGGATTACCGTCTACAAATAGTATATTATCACACAACTTATAAGATTCAATACATTTCAAAATATTTTCTATTTTTTATAAAAACAAAATTTGAACAATTTCATTTCAACTAAAAACAATAAATTTGTTGTCTTTTTAACTCTCATCAAATAAGATTAGATTATAGGAGGTCATTCTATGATTTATTTAAGTAGTTTTAAATTAAGTAACCAAAAACTTAAAAATCCTAATATTTATCCTTATAGTGTCTTTAAAGATAAATACATTGAACCCTTTTCTTTTGCACCTATTACTATTTTCTATGGAAATAATGGTTGTGGAAAATCTACTCTTTTAAATATTATTGCTGGAAAACTAAATATAAAAGGAAAAGAAAGCCCTGCAAGCAATAATTATGGTTCAGAAAATTATTGTCAAAGATTTGAAAATGAATGTGCCTATAGTTTGGGAAGTAATGAATACGGTGTTCCTTTTTATCATCTTCCTGAAAATAGTCGTTATATCAAAAGTGAAGATATTCTCTATGAAATTAAAAAAATACAACAAAAAGCTATTTTAGAGCATGGTTTAACTTATGATTATATGCAAGAAGGATTATCTTTAGAAAAAGCACAAAGTGTTTTAAATAAAAAGAAAGAACAACGTATTGAAAATATCATTTTTTCTCAAGAAAAGTATTCCAATGGTGAAACCTCTTTACAGTTTTTTCAAGAATACCTTATACCCGAAGCGCTTTATTTATTAGATGAACCTGAAGTTTCTTTATCCCCTGCCAACCAGGTTGCATTAGCCCATGAAATTAATAAACTCGCACATTATTTAGGATGTCAATTTGTTATTGCTACTCATTCTCCTTTTATGTTAGGAACTTTAGATGCTAAAATATATAATCTTGATGCTAAAGAATGCCAAGTCACGCCTTGGTATCAATTAGAAAACGTACGTTATTTTTATGACTTTTTCAAAAAACATGAAAAAGAGTTCACTCAATGAGCTCTTTTTTTCTTTACCTTATTGACAAATCATTAAATGTATTATACTGTATTAGTGTACTAGTGACACTAATACAGTTAGGAGGACTCTATGTTTATAATAGATATTCAAAATAAAGTTCCTATTTTTGAACAACTCAAAAAACAAATTTTAGAATTTATCTCTATCGGCATTTTACTTCCTAATGATAAATTACCTTCGGTAAGATCTCTTGCAACAGATATTGGCGTTAATCCTAATACTGTTTCTAAGGCTTATCAAGAATTAGAGAACCAAGGTTATATTTATTCCATTAAAGGAAAAGGATGTTTTATTGCGGATAATCAAACTGATCAATTGATTAAAGACGATAAATTAGATGATTTTAAAGGATGTGTCAATGAAATGAAAAAGCATCAAATTACCAAAGACAAATTATTAGAAATTATTGAAAAAGTATATAAGGAGGAAACTGTATGATTGAAATTAAAGATGTGATGAAATCTTTTGAAAATAAAAATGTTTTAAATCATTTAAATGTCACAATTTCCTCAGGAAGTATTTTTGGTTTGATTGGTCCTAATGGAGCTGGTAAATCAACCTTACTTTATTTATTAAATGGGATTTCTAAATGTGATGAAGGAAGTATTTTATTTGATGGAAAAGAAGTGTATGAAAATCCTGATGTAAAAAAAGATATTTTATTCATTAGTGATGATCCCTACTATTTTCACTTTGCTACTATTGATGAAATGAAAGATTTCTATCTTACTTTTTATCCACAATTCAATTTAGAAACCTATCAACATTATGTCGATTTATTCCGTTTACCACAAAATAAGCCTTTAAAAGATTATTCAAAAGGAATGAAAAGACAAGCAATGTTTGCTCTTGCACTTGCAATTGCACCAAAATATTTACTATTAGATGAAGCTTTTGATGGATTAGACCCTGTTATGCGTTTAGCCTTTAAAAAAGCTATAAATCAAATGATTGATGAAAATATGACAGTCATTATTTCATCTCATAATTTAAGAGAGCTTGAAGATATTTGTGATAGTTTTGGTATTTTAGAAAATGGATGTATGACAACATCTGGTGATCTCTATGATATTAAAGATCATGTTCATAAAATACAAATTGCTTTTAAAGAAGAATTAAACAAAGAAGAATTTAGTCATTTAGATGTTCTATCTTTCCATAAACAATCTCGTGTGATTAATATGGTTGTTAAAGGAGACATCAATGAAATTAAAGATTATTTAAGAATGTTCAATCCAATTATGTTAGAAGTTTTACCTGTAAATTTAGAAGAAATATTTATATATGAAATGGAAAGAAAGGGGTATGGTGTCTATGATTAATAAAGATTATTTTAAATATTTAATAAAACAAAATAAGAAATATCTTATTCTTATTTATGTAATTGGAATCATTATTCCTTTTCTACTAATCAATAAATTTGATTATGCACCTTTAAACGATGAAAATATAACGCGTTTTGCACAAATAATTCCTTTAGCTTATGGATTTATGTTATCTTTTATTGTCCCTATTTATCTGTTTTCTTTTTTACAAAAAAAGAAAAGTAATATACTTTACTTTTCCTTACCAATAAAAAAAGAATCACTTTATTTAACAACAAGTTTATTTTCTTACTTTGCAACTATTCTACCTGTTGTTATTTACCAAATTATAAGCCAACTTATTAGTAACTATATGATTTCTTTTCCATTGGATAAATTTATTCTAGCAATAATTATCACCATCGTCCATATGTTTGCGATGAATACAATCATTACATTTGTAACACTTTCATCTCAAAATATGACTGATAGTTTAATTTGTTCGATTGCTTATATGATCATACCCTTTGTTGTTTTTCTTGCTCTTAATATTTGTGCAACCAAGGTAGCCCAAACATTTATGATGGGATATGGAAACTATTCACAATCATTAAAATTATTACTTAATTATATAAGTATTGTTTATAGTGGGTTTTTCCAAGGAAACTATTTATTATCGCCATTTGTTTCTAATACACCTATTATCTATTGGTTTATTTTAAGTATTATCTTTTCATTGATTAATTATCATTTATTTTTAAAACGTACACTCGAAAAAAGTGAAACATACACAAAATCTATCTTTATGTATCCATTGATTATTATTTTAAGTACATTATCAATGATGTTATTTGTGTATGATCTAGAGGATTTAAAAATGACAACACTCATGTTTTCTGTTATTTTCATCATTTATTTAATTATGTATTATTTTTCAAAAAGAAAAGTTTATTTCAGTTGGAAAATTCCATCTCTCTTTATTCTATTGATTATTGGTTGCATTGGTTTTTCTAATATTTATTCTAATACCAAAGGTCTTAATACAATTTATGAATTACCAAAAAACAAGGATATCCAAGAAATCTATTTTTCTACTGATCGTTATATTTTCGACGAAGATAAGCCATCAACTGTCGATAATCAAGAAATAGAGAATTTAACAACGAAAAATATTACAATTCAAAATAAAAAAAATTTCATGAAAAGTATGTACGAAATTATGAACAAAAATTTAATTACTAAATCCGCTGATTATCATGGTTATGAAAACTATTATGAATTAACGATTAGTTTTACAACTAAAAACACCATCAATCCAAACAGAAATTATATTATTAAGGATGAAAATATGGCAGCTGTACTGGATATTTTTTCTAAATATGACATCATTAAAAACAAATAGGTTGGGTATTACCTCAACCTATTTCTATAGAAGGAGTCTTTATGAAAAAAACTACACATATATTATTTACTATTTACATATTTTTAGTCATTTGGATCATACTTTTTAAATTATCTGTTTCTATTGATCAATTACCACATTTTAGAAGCATTAATTTAATTCCCTTCTATTATCCAAATAAGACAACTTATCAAATAAGAGAAGTTCTTGATAATCTGATTATTTTTATTCCTTTTGGGCTCTATTTAAAAACATTAAATATTAATAGTGATCGAACAATATTTCTTGGTTTTCTATTAAGCATTTCATTAGAATTATCTCAATATATCTTTTGTCTTGGAGCAAGTGATATTACAGATTTAATTACGAATACAACAGGAGTACTTGTCGGTGTTGGTCTTTATTATCTTTTAAAAAAGATTTTTAAAGAGAAGACCAATAAAATTATTTTAGCATTAGCAGCTATTGTAACGATTTTATTTGTTTCTTTGATCATTATTATTCTTATAAACAATTAATGCACATAAATCACAAGTTATTCACAATTGTGCATAATAAAAAATGAGGTCTCCCTCATTTTTTTATTCTGTTGGATGACGATCACCTAATAAATAATCATCTACATGTTCAAAGATATATTGAATAGATAATGGTTTTCTTCCTGTAAGTGAACTAAAATCACTAACAGGAACATCTAAATAGCCTTGTGTGACAGTTGTTCCAAAAGTAACCATTCCTTCTGATGTTGCTTTAATTGGACTTTTTGAAAAATCTCCATCCGTATTTCTAGGAACACCAATTGAATCAAAATAAGCATAAAGTTCATCATCTGTAAGTCTTGTATAAGTGATATGATTTCCTGTTGCTTTGTTTCCAATAGCTAAGAAATCTTCATAAGATAGTGGTTCTAAACCATTAATATTTAAAACAGCTCGATGTAATAAATGATTATTTAAAGCACAAGCTGCTGCATAAGCGCAATCCTTACGTGAAATAAACCACACACGTCCATCACCCATATTTTTAGAAATTGTTGTTTCTTTAGCTTCTACGGCTCTTAAATAGTCACTTGTAAATGCTTCAACAAAAAGAGAATTTCTTAAAAAGATATAATCAAGCGATGTATTTTGAATAATTGCTTCTGTATAAGAATGATCTACATTTTCAATGCTTGGGTTAAATGGATGTGCTGCTGATAAAACAGATGTATAAATAATTTGTTTAACATTTGCTTTCACACATGCATCTACTGCATTTTTATGCGCTTGTCTTCTTTTTTCACCAACAAAAGGCATAGAAATAAGTAAGACTTTATCAGCATTTTCAAATACTTTTACTAATCCTTCAGGATCATTGAAATTCGCTATTGCTGTTTTAATTCCTTGATCCTTATATTCTTTTAAACTTTCTTCTTTAGGTGCTGTAAATACTAAATCTTCTTTGTTCATCAATTTTAAGGCGTATTTAGCCACTAATGAACCAAAATTTCCATCAACACCATTAATAACAATTTTACTCATCGTTCATACCTCCACATGTGAAAATTATATCATGAATATTTTTATAAAATAGACCTTAAAAATTAATAAAGACTATAAGTTTTTCTTATAGTCTAAAATAATCTTCTACATATTTCATAAATTGTTGTATCGCCTTTTTTTCATTATCTCGATGATAGCCTACTGCATAATCTGCATGGTGATGACTTTCTTTTAAAGGAATAGCCACAACTTGATCATTTTCATTAATTACTTCCGTTGCTGTAAGACCAATACCTTCCCCTAAAGAAATAGCCATCATATATTCATTTAAATCATCTACTTCTTTTTTTATGTAAGGAATCATCCCATCTAAACGAAAAGATTCCATATAATCATGATAGTATTCTTCTCCTTGTTTTTTAGATAAAATAATGAGTGGTTCATTTTTAATATCTTCTATCGTTAAATATTCTTTATGACTTAAAGGATGTTCTAATGAAGTGACAACACAAATATGGCTATGATGTATTGTTTGATAAATTAAATCAGGATATTTTTTAAAGTTATTGGTTAATCCAAAGCCTAAGTCTATTTCCCTTTCATTTAATTTTTCCATACATGTTAATAAATTAAACGCTTTAATATCAATAGAAACATCATGATTTTCTTTAAAACTTCTTACAATAAAAGGAATATGTTGTTTTTCAAAAGGGCCTGTTATCCCTATCGTTAATACATCCTTTTGTAAGTTTTCCTTAATATCTTCATATTCATTATTATAATCATCTATTAATCTTTTAGCCAAATCATAATAACGCTTTCCTTCTTTTGTAAGAGTTGGACAATAAGTTTTTCGATTAAACAAAGAAAATCCTAAATCTTTTTCTAATTTTGTAATTTGTTGAGAAATTGCTGATTGTGAAAGATAGTATTTCTTAGCAGCTTTAGAAAAGCTCCCTTCTTCTACTACAGCCATAAAATAATAAATCACTTGTTTAAACATCTACATCACCCTATTTATCATATCATCTTATGCACATTTTTTCATAAATTGTGCGTAAAAAAGTGAATAACTTGAGTTATTCACCTTATTCACATATTTATTCACTTTTGTACAAATAAAAAACACATCTAAGATGTGAATCAAATAACCTGGCAGGGGTAGTAGGAGTCGAACCCACATCAACGGTTTTGGAGACCGGTATTCTACCATTGAACTATACCCCTATTGGGTTTGCCTAATTAATATACCATAATAAAAATAAATATGCAATAGGTATTTTCACTATAATTGTAAAAAAAATAAACATATGATAATTTTGAGGAGGTTAAATATGAATGAATTAGAATTAACTATTTCTTCTATCAAAATACAATCATTTAAAGATATTTATAAAATGAATGTTGCTTTTGATAAAGGAACTATTTTTAAACAACTTGATAAACCTTGGGTGATGTGTCGTGGATGATACATTATTACAAATAAGTAAATTGGATTTTTGTATCCAAGATGTTACTTTGTTTTTAGATACCCATCCTGATGATCAAGAAGCTAAAAAATATTATAAAGAAGGGATGAAGCATCTTTTAAAGATGAAAGAAACTTATTTAAAAAATGGTGGTGCTCTTACAAATAGAGACGGTAAAAATCTAGAAAATTATATCAATGAACCATTTCCATGGACGAAAGGAGAATTGTCATGTGGTTGTATGAAAAACGCTTGCAATATCCCGTTAATGTAAGAAAACCTGATGCTAAAACAGCTAAAATTGTTATTTCTCAACTAGGAGGACCTAATGGGGAACTAGGTGCTGCCCTTCGTTATTTAAGTCAGCGTTATACAATGCCTTATCCTCGTATACAAGCTTTACTAACAGACATTGGCACAGAAGAACTTGCACACGTTGAAATTATCAGTACTCTATTCTATCAACTTACCAATGGTCTAACACCTCAAGAAATTAAAGATGGTGGATTAGATGCCTACTTTACAGATCATACTCTAGGAGTTTATCCAACAAATAGTGCTGGTATACCATTTAGTGCAGATACTTTCCAATCTGTTGGTGATCCTATTACTGATTTAACAGAAGATATGGCTGCTGAACAAAAAGCTAGAACCACTTATGATAACATTCTTGCTTTAAGTAAAAATGAAGACGTCAATAAAGTCATTCGTTTTTTAAGAGAAAGAGAAATCGTGCATTATCAACGTTTTGCTGAAGGACTTGAATATGTCAAGAGTCAATTAAATAAGAAGAACTACTACGCTTATAATCCCTCATTTACTTCATCAAAACGTGAACAAACATGTGAATAAGGTGAATAACTCAAGTTATTCACCTTTTATGCACTTATTCACACTTTCCCCACAAATATTCACTTAAATTTGTTACTAAAAACATTTGTATTTCTTGAGCCATTTCCTTATTTATCTTAGAAATTCTCCCTTTATTTTCTACATAAACATCGATATATCTTTTTTTAGCCGGAATTTGTTTACAAAAAAATTCTTTATTTTTTCCTTTATAAACACAACTTAATTGTCGAAAATCATCCCATAACTGTTTAATTTCTTTATCTTTTATTAATAAATCAATAAAACTCTTTTCTTGAAGATAAAAATCATCTTCTTTAACTACACCTCTATCAACTGCTTTTTTAATAACATAAGATAAATATTGCATCGCATAACGATCTTCATCACAAATATAAACACGCGAACACTTCAACATCATTTTTGTAAAAAGAACAGCTTTGTCTTCATGTTTAAAAATAAGTTCATCTTTCTTGTCATTTACTTTGAGATCCTTATAAATCATTTGTATCATCTCTAAATCACAAAATCCATAACTATACATATTTCCTAATGTATATTCCAAACGATCTGCAGAAAGTTTAGGAGATTCATTATCAGCCAGCGGATATAAATGATAGTTACAAACATCTTCTATCGTTAAATGATACTTATGCAACAAAGAAACTAATACGGTATCTTGTCCAATTACCTTTTTCGTATCTAATTCTGTTGATTCTTGTTTTAAATGATCTTGGTGATAGAAATCTATCGTATGTGCAAAGACAGGAGTTGCTATATCATGAAGCAAACCTGCAACTGTCTGTCTAAGATCATGTGTAAAATGATAAACAATTAATGCAACCCCTATACTATGTTGATAACGAGAATATGGTACGATGTTTGAAAAGAAGTCAAAAGCAGTATATTCCACTCCACAATTCATCCCAATATCTTTAAGTCTTTGCATTGATGGAACATGTATAAGACTATTTATAAATTCTAAATGCTCTTTTTCATAAATTTTCCATAAATTGTTCAATTTTTTCAACTCCTTAAAATTCTAAATTACATTCATTTTATCACACTTTTTTAAAGTATATTAAAAAAAAGTAAAATTTATTTTAATGTTTTTTTAAAATAAAGCTTGATTAAAACGAAAATATATGTATAATTATAAGGGCAGTAACGGGAAGTAGCACAGCTTGGTAGTGCACCTGGTTTGGGACCAGGGGGTCGCAGGTTCAAATCCTGTCTTCCCGACCATTTATAAAAATTGGGGCCATAGCTCAGCTGGGAGAGCACCTGCCTTGCACGCAGGGGGTCAGCGGTTCGATCCCGCTTGGCTCCACCAATTAATTTAATAAATTTCAATATTATGGCGGGATAGCTCAGTTGGCTAGAGCATTCGGTTCATACCCGGAGTGTCGAGGGTTCGAATCCCCCTCCCGCTACCATTAATATTGCGGAGATTTACCCAAGTCTGGCTGAAGGGACTGGTCTTGAAAACCAGCAGAGGATTAACGTCCTGCGGGGGTTCGAATCCCTCAATCTCCGCCATTTATTAAAAAAACTTAATATCGCGGGATGGAGCAGTCTGGTAGCTCGTCGGGCTCATAACCCGAAGGTCGTTGGTTCAAATCCTTCTCCCGCAACCAAAATGGTCTGGTAGTTCAGTTGGTTAGAATGCCGCCCTGTCACGGCGGAGGTCGCGGGTTCGAGTCCCGTCCAGACCGCCAAATGATGGTTCCGTAGCTCAGTCGGTAGAGCAGAGGACTGAAAATCCTCGTGTCGGTGGTTCGATTCCGCCCGGAACCACCATTTTTTTATTTGATTTTACGTATACAAAAAAAGCATCATTTGTAGTGCACTGAAATAGTTGGACTATAAAATTTAAGATAGGGATTGTTGTCTATAAGCTAATGGACTCAATCCTTTTCTTTTTACATTGATTCTTTTCTCATTGTAATATTTAATATATTCTTCAATCGCCTTCTTTAATTCATTTATATAATATTGATGTTGATATTGCCATCCCTGATCGCTATGAAATATTAATCCTTCTAAATTTGGATATTGTTTAAATGCCTCATTTAACATTCTTTTTGTTTGTTCTAAACTTGGTGAAGTAGAAATATCATAAGAAATAATTGAACTGTCATACATATCTAGAATTGGTGACAAGTAAAGTTTCCCTGTAGGTAATTTAAATTCCGATACATCTGTTGTCCATTTTTCATTTGGACCTGTTGTTTCAAAATGACGTTTATATGTCGTTTTATGATTTTTTTCATCTACTTCTTTAGCAAGCAAAAGATTTCTTTTATCCATGCCATTGTCACCTGTATATGAATGATATTTATGGTTTCTTCTTTGAATTCCTAGTAATCCATTATCTCTTAATACTTTTCTTATACGATCTCTTCCTACATTTAATTTTGACAATATTTTTGAATCTATTGATAATATTACCTTTCTATATCCATAACGGGACTTATTTTCTTCATAGATTGGTTTTACTACTGATAATATTTCATTATCTTTAGACTTTCTCTTTTCTTCCGCTTTTAAATGTTTTGATTCTTTATAGTATTCATAGGTTGATTTGGCTATATGTGCTGCTTTGAGGATGACACATAGTTTATATTCTAACCTTAGTTCATCAACAACACTTACTTTTTCTTTTGTTGTTGGGCCTTCCTCTTTTGAACCAAGGCGGCTAATTTTTTTAGATATTTTACCTCTACTTCTTTTTCTTCGAGCTGTTTCTTCAGTATTTTGATTTGTTCCTCTTGAGATAATGATTCTAAATCTATATTCTGTTCTTCTTTTTTCATTTTGGATGGCCTACCTTTCTTACAATGTGATTGTAAGCCATCAATTCCTTCTTGTAAATAAAGCTTATATATTCTGGACACATAGGATTCTTGCCTACCTATAGAATATGCAACTGAACAATATGATTCTCCCTGTATAACCCTGTTAATTAAAGCTAATTTTTGTTCTGATGAAATAGGGGGTTTTTTATGTTCTAATCCAATTTCTCCAAGCTGATTAAAAATTTTAACCCATCTTAAAACATTTCTATAAAATGTTCTATGAGTACATCCACCAGGATCAGGTATATGTTCTCCGTTCATATATTTTCTAACACATTCTAATTTAAATTCTTTTGTATACCGCATAATAAAAGTGAACCTCCTAAGTTGTTGGTCCAACTTATTCAGTTCACTTCAATTTTGATGCCTTTTTTTATAATCTTTTTTCAAACCCTCCATGAACCATTGGACCTTGTGCTAATGTAACAAAGGCTTTGGGATCTAATGAAGAAACAATTTTATTAAGTTGTTGAATTTCATATTTATTGATTGCCACATAAAGAATTTCTTGATCTGTTTCTGTATAAGCGCCTTTGCCCATCCAATAGGTAACTCCTCTACCCATTTGTTTCATAATCGCTTCTTTAATTTCTTTATTCTTTGTAAATATTAAGACCGCTACATTGATATTTTGTAGATGGAACTTATCTGCTGTTGTATAAAGAATTGCGACAAAGACAATTGAATACATAATAATTTTAATATCATAAATAAATAAACATATTCCAAACAAAACAACATTAAATATTATAGAAAGCTGCCCTGCTTTAAAATCTGGATTTTTTTTAACTAAACAAACTGTCGCAATATCAATACCCCCACAGCATCCACTACTTCGAAGTGCAAGCCCTACTCCTATTCCACAAATAATGGCCGCAAAGGCAACATTTAATAAAGCATCTTCAACAATCGGTTCTTTGATTGCTGGAAGAATGGATAGTAATACAGTTTGGATAATTAAAGAAATAATTGTTTTAAAACAAAATTCTTTATTCATTATTTTATATCCAAAAATAAATAATGGAATATTCATTAATAAGTTGATCATTCCTAATGTATTCAATGATTTTGGTAAAACTAAAAACTTATGTATAAAATAATCAATTAATTGAGCTAAACCAATCATTCCCCCAAAGTTGATTTGATTTGGTGTCACAAACAACCAAATACCTAGTGTCAACAATGTTGAACCTAAAACTAAATAAAAATATTGTTCTAATCTTTTACTCATATACTCCCCTCACCCATGAAAAGTATAATCTACTTTGCTTATTTCTACAATAAAAAAGAGTCAATTTAATGACCCTTCAAAAATTATTTTTTAATATATTCTGGATAAGCTTCACATCCATGTTCTTCTAAATCAAGACCCATGATTTCTTCTCTTTCAGATACACGTAATCCAAAGATTTTTTTGATGATAAAGAAAGTAATTGTAATAGTAATCGCTGTCCAAATACCTACTGATAAAACACCTGTTAATTGTTTAATTAATAAATCAAATCCACCACCGTAGAATAAACCTGTTAAAGTACTTTCTGGTGCAGAAGTTGTCGCAAATAAACCAACAGCAATTGTTCCCCAAATACCATTGCAACAATGTACAGCAACAGCACCTACAGGATCATCAATGTGTAATTTATAATCTAAGAACCAAACTCCAAGGCAAACAAGTAATCCAGCAACAGCACCAATAATAATCGATCCTAAAACATCTGTGACGTCGCATCCAGCAGTGATTGCTACTAAACCTGCAAGTGAAGCATTTAAACACATACCAACATCAGGTTTACCATATTTGATCCAAGTAAAGATCAAACAAGAAACAGTTGCAATGGCTGGTGCCACTGTTGTTGTTACGAAAATTGAACCAAGTTGTGGAACAGTTGTAGCCGCTGCCCCATTGAATCCATACCATCCAAGCCAAAGAATAAAGACACCTAAAGCTCCAGCAGTAATGTTATGTCCTGGAATCGCGTTAACTTTAACAACTTTTCCATTTTTATCTGTATCAAATTTACCAATACGAGGTCCTAAGATTTTAGCACCAATTAATGCAGAGATACCACCAACCATATGAATTGCACATGATCCAGCAAAATCATGGAATCCAAGTTGTGATAACCATCCACCACCCCAAATCCAATGAGCTTCAATTGGATAAATAAGTGCTGAAATAACTCCTGAATAAACACAATAAGATAAGAATTTTGTTCTTTCTGCCATTGCTCCTGAAACAATAGTAGCAGTTGTTGCACAGAACACTAAGTTAAAAACAAAGTTTGAAAAATCAAAGTTTGCATAACTTGTAAATATATCAAATCCTGGTTTACCAATAAAACCAAGTAAATCTTCTCCTAATAATAAACTAAAACCAATTAAAATAAATGTACATGTCCCAATACAGAAATCCATTAAGTTTTTCATAATAATGTTCCCTGTATTTTTTGATCTTGTAAATCCTGCTTCTACCATGGCGAATCCAGCTTGCATCCAAAATACCAGCGCTGCGCCAATTAGAAACCATACGCTAAATGTTTCACTCATAATAAATCCCCCTCAATTTTTATAATGCGTTTTCCCCTTTTTCTCCAGTACGAATACGAATCGCTTCTTCAACTGGATAAATAAAGATTTTTCCATCTCCTACATTTCCACTTGATAAAGTTTCAGTAACTTTATCAACAATTTCTTGAACGATTTCATCTTTAACAACTGTTTCAACTCTTAATTTTGAAACAAGATTAACAGAATATGTGACACCTCGATATTGATGTGTATAACCCATTTGATTTCCAAACCCCATAATATTGGAAATCATCATACCTGTTACACCAGAAACTGTTAAAATATCTTTTAAATCTTCTAACTTTTCTGGTCTGATAATGATTTCAAGTTTTTTCATAAGTTTTCCCCCTTTTTTATTGATTTCCATTCCCTTTTAGAAATCTTGACAAAAATATATCACGTTGATAAATTAGTGTCAATATAATTTTATTGATTTAATATTTTTTTATTACAATAAGAAAATAAAAAAGGAGCCTCGCTCCTAATAGTAATTTCGTATAACATTTACCATATCTTCTATATAAAGCCTTGCATTATCAATAATAAGAGGATTGATTTCCTTTCTTTGATCAAAGGACATTTTAAAAGTATATTGTTCTCTCATAAGAGGTAATTGTTGATTTTGACAAAGATGAATTACTTTCATCAATCTTTTGCTATTAATAAAAAAACAATTGATCAATGCTAGATTTTTTACATTTTGCCGACTTAATGATTGTATAAATTCCAGCAACTGTTTATCTTCAAATAACGTATCATCAAACCCAATAACAAGTAAATCAACATCATGATCACTATGATAATGATTTAAATCTTGAGCATGTGTTTTGACCCACCTTGCCATTTCATCAGCGACACACTTTATATATTTAGATTTTGTTGTATAAACAATATCGATTTTCATTTCTATCACCTAATTTATTTTAATACAGAAATATGAACTAAAAATGTATTTAATTGTTAATAATTATAACAAAACCTATTGTTTATTTGGAGGATTCTATGAAAAAAATACTAAAAATTTGTATAACTTTATCTTTTACTTTTTTACTTACTGGCTGTGTAGACTGTTTAGTTTCTTTAAATTATTCTAAAATAAAAAAACCTACTCTTTATGGTGAACTTACAATAGAGCCTCAAATTTTAGAAAAATATAGCATGTCTATTTCACAAATAAAAAAACAATTATTGGATTATGATTTTTTTAAAGATTGGACAATAAAAAAACAAACCGATTCTTCACTTTCGATAGAATCTCCTACTTCTTTTATTAAAGAAATTTCTACGCTTACAAAACAAAATAATAAATATATTTTATCTATTGATATTCCTAAAAATATGCTCGATACTTCAGAATTGAATCATTATAAAAATACTTTACAACTTTTAAATTCTAGTAATGCTACCTGCTCTTTTAAAATTACTATGCCAGGTACAATTATTTCCAGCAATGTTGGCAAATATCAACAAAATGTAGTAACAATTAATCTCTTTGAACTTTTTATTGAAGAAAAAGCTTTATCTTTTCATATCATTTCAAAAAAAGAAAATAATCATTTATTACTTTATTTTATAACTCTCATCATTTTACTTGTTTTAATCATTATCCTTATTTTCATCAAAAAAAGACAAAAAGACTAGAAGATTACTTTTCTTTAATGCGGGTATTTGATAGAATAAAGGCGTTAAAGGAGACAAGAAGAATATGAAAAGAAACTGTATTATTGGACAATCTGGAGGACCCACAATCGCAATTAATGCTAGTCTTGCTGGGATTATTCATCGTGCTAAAGCATCCCAAGAATTTGAAAATGTTTATGGGATGATCAATGGTATCAAAGGTCTACTCGAAGGTAGATATATGGATTTATTAGAAGAATTTGATGATGGTGATAAAATCAATGCTTTAAAACAAACACCTGCCATGTATTTAGGTTCTTGCCGTTATAAATTACCTACTTTTCAAGATGACGAAGATACTTATGTTAAATTGTTTAGAATTTTAAAAGAATTAGAAATCACTGATTTTTTCTATATTGGTGGTAATGACTCAATGGATACTGTTATGAAATTAGATGATTACGCTAAATATATTAATAGTGATATTCATTTTATTGGTATTCCTAAAACCATCGATAATGACTTAATGGGAACAGATCATACACCAGGATTTGGTTCTGCCGCTAAATATGTTGCTGCTTCTATCTTAGAAGTTGTACATGATAGTTTAATTTATCAATTACAATCCGTTACAATCATTGAAATCATGGGAAGAAATGCAGGGTGGTTAACTGCCGCTGCTGCTCTTGCGAGAAATGAATATAATGTAGCTCCTGATCTTATTTATTTACCAGAAGTTGTTTTTGATAAAGATAAGTTTTTAGCAGATATTCATGAAGTCATGAAAAGAAAAAGATGTGTTGTCATTGCTGTATCTGAAGGTATCAGAGATCAAAACGGTCACTTCTTAGATGATGATAGTAAATACGCTAAAAAAGATGCTTTTGGACACGTCTTACATTCAGGAACAGGAAAATTACTTGAATCTCTCGTATTTAAAGAATTTGGATGTAAAGTTAGAAGTATTGAATTAAACGTTTTACAAAGATGTGCTATGCACATTGCTAGTAAAACAGATTTAAATGAATCATTTGTTATTGGTTCTAAAGCTATCGATAAAGCTTTAGAAAACGTTTCTGGTCATGTAATGGGATTTAAGCGTCTTTCTAATCATCCTTATGAAATCGATTATATTTCTACTGATGTAAGGGAAGTTGCTAACTATGAACAAAAAATTCCTGTAGAATGGATCAATGAAGAAGGAAATGATATTACTCAAGAACTATATGAATATTTATATCCACTTATTCAAGGTGAAGTACATGTTACTTATAAAGATGGTATTCCTTCTTATTACAGTTGTAAACATTTAGAAAAATAAAAAGAACTGCTACAAATAAACGTAGCAGTTTTTTAATGCTTTGCTTTAATATAATAATAACCAAAAATCGTTAGATCAATAGTCAAGGCAATAATAGAAATTGTGACTAGTGGTGAAACGTTAATCATTTGTATTATATTCATAATACACCTCCGCTAAAGATCTATTGTAAGAGTTACAGGACAATGATCACTTCCCATAATCTCTGTTTCAATTGTTGCATCAATAATCTTATCCTTTAAGCTATCACTAACAATAAAATAATCAATACGCCATCCCGCATTTTTTTCTCTTGCTTTAAAACGATAAGACCACCAAGAATAAACACCTTCTTGTAAAGGATAAAGATAACGATACGTATCGATAAAACCGTGATTTAATAACTGAGTCATTTTTTCTCTTTCTTCATCAGAAAAACCTGCATTTTTACGATTTGATTTAGGATTTTTCAAATCTATTTCTTGATGAGCAACATTTAAATCACCACATAAAATAATTGGTTTATCTAAACTTTCAAGATACGTTAAAAAATCATCTTCCCATTTCATACGATAAGATAGACGTTTGAGTTCATTTTGACTATTAGGAGTGTAACAAGTAATGACATAATAATTTTCAAATTCCAAAGTAATTAATCTACCTTCTTGATCATGTTCTTCTTTATTCATTCCATAAAAAACATTCAATGGTTTTTCTTTACTATAAATAAGTGTTCCACTATACCCTTTTTTAACAGCACTGTTTAAATAATAATGATACCCTTCAATCTCTAAATCTGCTTGACCTCTTTGCATTTTAGTTTCTTGAACACAAAAAATATCTGCATCTAATTGATAAAAGCTATCTAAAAAACCTTTTTGTAAACATGCTCTTATTCCATTTACATTCCAACTTACTAATTTCATAATTACCTCTTTCTCCAATATATTCTATTATATAACATCTCATTCATGATTTGAACGTATATTTTTAAATAAATAGGGATATACTAAACTAGGTGAACATTATGAAAAAAAGAACATTCATTATTAGTTTGATTATTCCTTTATTAGTAGGTGCTATAAGCGCTTTTATCACAAATAATCAAATGGAAACATATAGCAATTTAAATACCCCCTTATTGGCTCCTCCAGGATGGTTATTTCCTATTGTCTGGACCCTTCTTTATATTTTGATGGGAATTTCTAGTTATTTTATTTATATCAGTCATGATCCTAAACGTGAAAACGCCTTAATTGTCTACTCTTTTCAATTATTTATTAATTTTTGTTGGCCACTTTTCTTTTTTAATCTTCATAATTATTTTCTTTCATTAATGATTTTAATAGCTTTGATTCTTACTGTTATTTATATGTTGATCATTTTTAAAAAAATTAATCCAAAAAGTTTTTATCTAAATATTCCTTATATTCTTTGGTTATTCTTTGCTTTATATTTAAACTTTATGATTTTTATAAACAACTAAAATAGAACAAAGTTTCTTCCATGGCCCTTGTTTTAAGACGATAGTATGTACTCCGAGAATAATAATCAATCCACCAATCTTTACCAACTCTCTCTATAAATTCTTTTTCAATAATAATTTTACTCTCCATCGATAAACAATCTAAAATAAATTCAAATGTTGCAATAACTTTCTCTAATTCTTCTTTTAACACCAATTGATCATTCAATTGACTTCCTTTATCTTGATAATACATCTTCTTTTCTTTAACGGTATCAAATTGAATCGATGGATAAAAATTCCTTTCTTCTAAACATTTAAGTTGTAAAACAGCACGGTGATACTTTTTAAATAGATCTTCTAAAACATCTTGTTTTTCTTTAAACGTTAATGCCTTCATAAAAAAACCTCCTATGTTTATATATGACAATAGGAGGCCTTTTTTCTTTTAAATTATGAAATTTTCTTTAATTTCTTCAATTTCTTCATCACTAAAACCAATATTTAATAAATATCCTTTAGTACTACCATAATTTTCTCTTAAATACGCAATAAATTTCATCATCACTCTTGGATCAGAACCTAAGAATTTTTCATCTTCACTTGGTATCATTTCTTCCAATTGTTTAATCATTGCCATATTATTTTCATAAGATTCTGAATAATCTTTAACAATATCATATTCATGACATCCCGCTAGATCTAATAACATGCATGCAATAACGCCTGTACGATCTTTACCTGCAGAACAATTAAATAATGTGCAGTCATAGGGATGGTTTAAAAAGATATTAAATACTTTTTTTAATTGTTTTTTATTCGCTTCAATCATAAAAATATAAAAACCACTTAAATCTTGATAGTCTTTAATATCATTTGGTAATACTGACATATTTTCATTTTGTAGTAAATTAATATGATAATACTCTATATCTTTATACCCTTTTAAACTATGCGGTTGATGAACTAATTCATAATCACTTCTTAAATCAATGACAGTGCGAATACCATATTGATAAAATTGTTCTTTTAAATCATCACTGATCCCACTTGGACATGTACTTCTAACATATTTATGTGATTTTGTATAATATCCTTCTTGTGTTTCATAACCACCTAAATCTCTTACATTGGTCATTTTTCCTATATGAAGTAATCTTTCTTCACGAGATAATTGCATCATTTTTTCTTTCCTCACTAATCTTCAAATGGTCTTATTCTTAAAGTTACCCCAATATTTTGAGCAATCTGTTTACAAATTTCTACATCTTTTTCAGGAATTGTTGTATCAACAATCGTTAAAACAACATGAGGCACATAGGCTTTACATTTTTTAGCAAAATCTAATAATTCATCAAATGAATCAATTCCATATTGGCTTCTTGTAAGTTTTAAATAATCTTCTTTATTACTTGTATTTAAACTAATAGAAACAGTATCTAACAATCCTTTAAATTCAGGCGTAATATCTCTTTTATTATATAAAGAAGATAACCCATTGGTATTCACTCTTGTAGGTAGATCGGGTCTTCTTTCTTTTAAATACTTAGCAACTTTCATTAAATCATCATGTCTTATAAGTGGTTCACCAAAACCACAAAAAACAATTTCTTTAAAATCATTTAAATCATATTTTTCAAATTCTTGAATAATTTCATCAACCGTTGGTTCTTCTTTTAACCATAAAGAATTATTTTCAATCATTTCCTTTGTTTGTCTTAAACAAAATGTACATGAACATGTACAACGATTTGTCGAATTAACATAACATGTAATCCCTTTAGTACTTTCTAAATGTGCAATATCAATATAACTATTTTTATATAATGTATATAATATCATCTTAATCCCCCAATTCTTTTAATAATGGTTCAAAACATAATCCCATATGTGGATGAGCATCAATATCTACAGAATGTTGAATGCATTTAGAAGCAAAATCTGTTGATTTTTTAACAGCTTCTAAAAAATTTTGCTCTTTCAAATAGCTTCCTGCAATTACTGCAGAAATAACATCTCCTGTGCCACTACGATCTTCTCCAATACGTTTTGCATAGATTTTTTCAACTTTTCCATGGTTATAAACAAAATTTAAAATTTGATGACCAATAGAAATACCCGTTACTACAATCATTTTTGGACCCATTTGACTTAATTTTTCACACATGCGCTTAAGTTCTTGCTCATTGCTTGTTTCATGATAAGCTTCATCAATCAAAGCACACAATTCTGTTAAATTAGGTGTAACAATTGCCGCATAAGGCATGAGTTCTCTCATTTTTTCTTGCATTTCTCGCGTATAAGTCGGATAAAGTTTTCCATGATCACCCATGACTGGATCTACTAAAATAAAGTTTTTTTCTGTTTTAAAATCTTTAAAAAATTCTTTTACTATTTCTATTTGTTTCGCAGATCCTAAAAAGCCACTGCATATTCCATCAAAATCAATATTCATTTTTTTATATGTTTCAATATAATCATTCATCTTTGATGTATAATCATCAAAAAAGAAATCTTTATGGTATGTATTGATAGATAAAATTGCTGTTGGTACAAAAGCTGTTTCAATTCCCATAGCTGAAATAATTGGCAATTGACAGGCTACTGAACATCTTGATAATCCTGTTACATCATTTACTAATACAATTCTTTTTTCTCTCATCTTTAAAACCTCTTTCATGTATTTTAGCACAATCAAGTCTTATTGAGTATCTTTTTTTCATAATTCATATTTGTTATAATATTGAAAGAGGTGAAATGAATGAAAAAAATGCTAAAAGTACTTTTAGTTTTAATGACTGTTGTTTCCATTGCTGGATGTTCTTCTAAAACAACAACAGAAAAAGCAACTAAAAAAACAAAAACTTTATCAGGAAATTATCAAGTTGAAATTAAAGTTAAAGATTATGGAACAATTTATGCTGAAATTGATGCTGATACAGCACCAATTACAGTAACAAACTTTGTAAAGTTAAATAAAGAAAAGTTTTATGATGATTTAACTTTTCATCGTATTATTGATGGTTTCATGATTCAAGGTGGAGATCCTAAAGGAGATGGCACTGGTGGAAGTAAAGAAACAATTAAGGGAGAATTTTCAGATAATGGGGTAAAAAATCCTTTAAGTCATACACGTGGAGCTCTTTCTATGGCAAGAAGTCAAGATAATGATAGTGCTTCTTCACAATTCTTTATTGTTCAAAGTGATTCTACTTATTTGGATGGTCAATATGCTGTTTTTGGTTATGTTTATGAAGGCATGGACATTGTTGATCAAATTTGTAAAGATGTAAAAGTAGAAGATAATAATGGAACTGTAAAAAAAGAAAATCAACCTGTTATTGAATCGATTCGTTGTAAAAAGATATAATTAAAAAGAAGCTCAGGCTTCTTTTTTTAAGGCATTTTTTAATAATAAAACAGTAATAATAAACGCTGATAGATCCGCAACAGGGACAGCTATAAAAATACCATCTAAACCTATAATCGATGAAAAAATTATGATACAAGGAATTAAAATAATAATTTGTCTCAATAAATTTAAAACACTTGATATTTTTATCTTACCAATCGCTTGAAAATAGTTTGCACACATTACTTGTGCACCAATAACCGGTAAACACATAAACCAAATATGTAAAGCATGGCTACATAATTTTACAACATCTGCTTCATCATTAAACATATAGACAATACTTTTTGTAAAAAATTGTACTGCGATAAAACCAATCAAAGCAATCATTGTAGCACCTATAATTGCGTATTTTAATGTTTCTTTAACACGATCCATTTTTAAAGCACCATAATTATATGAAATCAATGGTTGTTGACCTTGCATCAAACCAGTAATTGGCATCAAAATAAGTGTTTGAATGCTTGTAACAATACCAATAGCACTTAACGCTAAATCTCCACCATATTTAACAAGAGACGCATTCAAAATAATATTTAAAACACTATTCGATATTTGCATTAAAAATGCAGGTATTCCTGTTTGAATAATTTGTTTTGAAATATTCAACTGTAATTTCAATAAAGTTGTATTTAAAGGAATAATCGTTCTTTTTCCAAATAAAAATGCAAGTTGCCATAAAGCACTTAAAAACTGTCCACCAATCGTTGCAAAAGCAGCTCCTTTCATTCCCATATGGAAAATGCAAATTAAAATATAGTCAAATAAAATATTAAACCCTGCTCCGATCAATTGTGAAATCATGGCATTTTTAGGATTTCCTTGAGCTCTAGAAAAATTATTTCCTGCCATTGCAATACATTGAAAAACAGCACCATATAAAATAATACTTAAATAATTTTCAGCATAAGGCAAAACAGTTTTTGAAGCACCTAATAAACGTAACATTGGTGCTAAAAAAACATTTCCTAAAATCATAAAGACTAGGCCTAAAATAATTGTTAAAGTTAGACCATTTCCCATATACTTTCCAGCTTCTTCCTTTTTACCTTGTCCTAACGCTATTGAAAAACGAGTGGCTCCACCCATTCCAATCATTAAAGAAATGGCCATTAAAACAAGAGTTACAGGATAACAAATACTAATTCCTGCTAAACCAATTGACCCCAATTTTGGAGCATTTCCAATAAACATACGATCAACGATATTATAAATTGCATTAACAAGCATTCCGATAATAGCTGGAATTGAAAATTCTACTAATAAAGGTAATATATTTTTAGTCCCCATCTTATCATCATTTTTCATACGTATCCTCCAAATTCATTTTCATTTTTAATAAAAGTTCTTCTAAAAGAATAAGCTCATTTTGATCAATATCTTTAATCATCATCTCTGTTGTCTCTTTAATGACATCTTTAATTTTAGGATATAATTCTTTTCCCTTAGAAGTTAAAGACAAAACATGATTTCTTTTATCCTCTTTTGCTGTTTTTTTAATAATAAATCCCTTATCTTCTAATGTTTTTAAAATTCTCGTAACTGCACTTTTATCAATTTGTAATCTTTTATTTAAATCTTCTTGTTTGATATTATTTTCTTCATAAATAATTTTTAAAGTAATCGCTTGTCCATGGGATAAACCAAACTCTTTAAGTTGGACATTCATATAACTATTTTTTTGATTATGAAGAATAGAAATTAAGCGTGATAAATTCATATTTTCTCCTATAGTTGACACATCAACTATAGGAGATTTTATATCTTTTGTCAATAAAAAAAGAAATATATATCGAATATATACTTCTTTTATATTGTGTTATTTAAGAATTGAAAGAAGGCCTTTTTCATCTATTGGTTTTGATATATGTCCATTCATCCCTTGAGCAATCGCCTTTTTTCTATCTTCCTCAAAGGCATTAGCTGTTAAAGCAATGATAGGAATCGTGGTTTTGTCTTTATTTGACAATTGACGAATAGTTTGTGTTGCCTTATAACCATCCATATGAGGCATTTGAATATCCATTAAAATCAAATCATAGCTTTTAGCAGGCATTTGTTCCATTTTGGCCACACATTGAATCCCATCTTCAACACGTTCAACTATTAATCCCATATCTTCTAAAAGAGTAATCGTAATTTCAGCATTCAACAATCCCATTAGGTGCTAATTCATATGCTTCAATAATATTTTTATTTTTTTATATAACTTGCAAGCTGATTAAACTGTTCATCACTGATTGTATGTTTTGAAGATATAATATTTTTAAACATTTCAGAATTTTCTAAATATCTTCTAAGTTGTGTTTCTATTTTTCGAACAGTATCTTCTGCAGTATAACTTGCACTTATTTTTTCTTTATTTACTTCAAATTGAATTAAAACAAATAAACATGATACCCATCACTATAATAAAAAATAGGCCTGTTTTTCTTTTTAATTTATTTAATTGAACAGCCTCTTCTTTATTCATTACTTCTACCTATTTATCCAAACATTTACAAATTCATTATACACATTTATATAAATTCTCTCTATAAAAAGCTTAATAAAAAAGAGCAATCTTAACGATTACTCCTTTATACAAATTAATAAGCCTTTGCAAAGTAAACAACTTTTTTAGCTGGTTTACCACAAATTGGACAAACATCACCAAATGCTTCTTCGTCTTCTTTGATACATCTAGATGTAGCCCCTGTTTCTTCTTTAATTTGAGATTCGCAAGCTTCATCTCCACACCACATCATACGAATGTATCCTGCTTTAGTATTTAAGATTTCTTTAAATTCATCATATGTTTTCGCAGTTCTAATGTTTTCATCTCTAAATTTCAATGCTTTTGCATACATTTCATCATGAATTTGGTCTAATAATTGATGAATTGTATTTGGTAATTCTTCATTTAAAGCATATGTTTCTTTTGTACCATCTAATCTTTTAGCTAAGACACATTGTCCTTTTTCAATATCTTTAGGTCCAATTTCAAGTCTTAATGGAATTCCTCTCATTTCAGCATCTGCAAATTTATAACCTGGTGTTTTATCACTCGCATCCACTTTAACACGAAGTCCAGCTGCTTTTAATTGTTTTTCAATTTCATAAGCCTTATCTAAAACACCTTCTTTATGTTGCATAACTGGAACGATCATCACTTGAATTGGTGCCACTCTTGGTGGTAAAACAAGTCCATTATCATCTCCGTGAACCATAATGATTGCTCCAAGTAAACGTGTTGATACTCCCCAAGAAGTTTGATAAACATATTCTTGTTTATTATCTTTATTTAAGAATTTAACATCGAAAGCTTTTGCAAAACCTTGACCAAAATAATGAGATGTTCCTGATTGTAAAGCTTTTCCATCATGCATTAAAGCTTCAATTGTATAAGTTTCTTCAGCCCCTGCAAATTTTTCACTTTCAGTTTTACGTCCAGTAACCATTGGAATTGCAAGTAAATCTTGTGCAGTAGAGCGATAAATTTCTAACATTTGTAAAGTTTCTTTTCTTGCTTCTTCTTCACTGGCATGAATTGTATGCCCTTCTTGCCATAAAAATTCAGATCCACGTAAAAATGGTCTTGTTGTTTTTTCCCAACGTACTACTGAACACCATTGATTATATAATTTTGGTAAATCACGATAAGAATTAACAATTTTTGCATAATGTTCACAGAACAATGTTTCAGAAGTAGGTCTAATAATCAAATTTTCTTCTAATTCATTTAAACCACCTTTTGTAACAACGGCACATTCTGGTGCAAAACCTTCTACGTGATCAGCTTCTTTTTGTAATAAAGATTGAGGGATCAACATCGGCATATAAACATTTTCATGTCCTGTTTCTTTAAATTTTTTATCCATATGATTTTGAATTTGTTCCCATAAAGCATATCCATAAGGGCGATAAATAATAAACCCTTTCACACCACTATAATCCATTAATTCAGCTTTACGACATACATCTGTATACCATTTAGCAAAATCAACATCTCTAGCAGTAATAGCTTCATTTTTCTTGTTATTTGCCATCTTTTTTCCTCCTCTAAAATGCTCCTCTATTTTACTATAGAAATGATAAACAAGCAAGATTAGATCATCTGAATCACACTTTGTTTTTGTTTTCTTTCAACTACAAGTTGTCGTTCAATACGATCTTTTAAATCACTAACATGTGAGATGATTCCAATTAATTTATTTTCATGATGCAATTCCATTAAACAATTCATTGCTTGATCTAATGATTGACTATCTAGAGAACCAAACCCTTCATCAATAAAAAGCGTATTTAATTCAATTCCTCCAGCATAATCTTGAACCATTCTTGAAAGTCCTAAAGCAAGAGATAAAGCCGCTTTAAAGGATTCCCCACCAGAAAGTGTCTTAATACTTCTAATATTTCCACTTTCTTGATCAAAAACATCTAATTCTAACCCTTGCTGACTTCTTCCTTTACCTGCATCATCTTTTCTTAATAATTGGTATCTTCCTTGACTCAATTGTTTCATAATCACATTGGCATAAATCAACATATTTTCAAAATAAGTTGCTAGTACATATCTTTCAATCGACACTCTTGCATTATTTTTACCACTTGCTAGATTATAAAGATCTAAATATCTTTGATAAGTATCTTCATCTTTTTCTAATTGTTGATTGATTTTTTGAATATCTTTGATCATTTTTTCTTTTAATGAATAATCTATTTTTAATTTTTCTAAATCATCATTTTTTTCTCTCAATTGTTGATTTACTTCTTTAATTGTTTCACTTAAAGAAGATAAATCAACATATGTTGAATCTTTGACTTCATTTTCTAATGAAATAATCTGTTCATTTAAACTCTTTAAAGAAATTAAATAATCTTGATATTTCTTTTCCAAGATACTGATTTGATTGATTTGTGTTTTTAAATTTAAAAATTCTTCTTCATTTATAAATGCATCTAAAGCAGTATGATATTTATTATCTAATTCATCATATATTTCTTGTTCTTGAATAATTTGTTGATTCAATGACGAAATTTTTGTTTTTATTTCAAGATATTTATTTTTGACCTTTTCATAATCCTGTTGAATAGTTTCTATTTCTAATGAAAGTTGACGATATTCTTTTTGAACTTGTTGATAATTTTTATTAACTTCTCCAATTTCATATTGTCGCAGTGAATCATCTAATTTACCAGATAATTGATGAATTTGTACTTGAATATTCTCTAGACTTTGTGCTTGTTTTAATTCTTTACTTTCATAAGTAGACATATCTTTCAATGAAAGAGCCACACTCTTTTTAAGCTTTTGAATATATTTAAGTTCATCTTGTAATTCAAGATATTCTTTTTTCATTCTTTTTTCATCTTTTGATAAATGATCTAATTCTTTAATAAAGATTTCTTTAGATATCTCTTCTTGAATATTAAGTTCACTTGAAAGTTGTTTTGTTTGTTTAACAAGCATCTCCTTTTTTTGATTAGATAAGAGTATTTTTTGTAAGATATCTTGTAACCTATGTTCTTGTTGTTTTACTTTTTTAGCTTGTTGATCTAATTTTTCTTTTGTTATATCTTCTTTTTCAATTTGTGCCGGATGAGGATGATGTAAAGAGCCACAAATAGGGCATGGTTGATCCTCTTTTAATTGTAATGCAAAAATACCTGCTTGTTTTCTAAAATACAATTTTTCCATTTGATTATATTGCATTTTTTCATGATCAACTTGTTTTTCAACAACTGTATACTCTTCTTGTAAATCACTTTTATTTTCATTAAGTTTGAGTATTTGATCATAATAATCCGACAATTGATGAACTTTTACTTTTTGTTCGTTTAAACGAACATATTGTTGTTTGATCAGTTCATATTTAGATTGTACTTGTTGTTCACTTTGGATTCTTTCTTGATCTCTTTGCAGCCCATTTTCAAATTTTTCTTTCTTTTTTAAAAAGAGTTTATGTTCTTCATCTAACATTCTATATTGTTGTTTTAGAGTTTGTAAGTTTTGATAATCATTTTGATATTGATAGATTTGATCGATTAATTGTTTCGTTTCTTGAATTTGGTTTTGTAATTTTTCTTTTGTTTGTTGTTTGTAGTCAAGAAAATCTGCTTGTACCTTTTTTTCTTGATAATCTTTTTCAAGTTTTTTTAATTGTTTTAAAAAATCTTCTTGATTTAATTTTAAGGTTTGAAGTTTCTTTTGTTGTTTAATATAAGAAATATATAAATAATTTGTTTCTTGTGCTTTTTTTAAAGTATCTACAGTTTTATTTAATTTTTGATAATCATTTTCTTGTTTCTTTAAATCTTGAAATTGTTGTTTTAAATCTTTTAATTGTATTAATCGTTGATTTTGCAAGCGATAGAGTTGTAATTGTTGTTTCTTTTGATCTAAATCTTTTTTTAAATCATCATATTCTTTTTGTTGACTTGCGATAAGTTTTGTTTGTTTAGATAAATATTCTTGATGATCTTCAACTTGTAATTCTTGCATCAAATCTTTCCTTTTATTCAATAATAAATCATATTTATCCTGATACGTTTTTAGATGAACTTTAAGTTTTTCTTCTAACTTTTGATACGTCTCACTATGAAATAACTCTCTTAATACTTTTTCTCTTTCATCACTTGAAGCCATAATCAATTTTGTAAATTCTCCTTGAGCAATCATACAAATCTGTTTAAATTGTTGATCATCGACCCCTAATAAAGAAATCATTTTTTGATTGACTTCTTTAATACCTTCGACCATTTTGCCATCTGGTAAAGTAAGTAACGCTGAAGGTTGTTTAGGTGTTTTTTTCCCTTCTAGATAATATTTAGGATTTCTTTTAATTGTATAATTTTGTTGATGCAAAGAAAATGAAAATTCAACAAAAGTAGGAATTTCATTTAAGGCATGATCACACCTTAAACTGTCCGTTTGTCTAATTTGACCACTTGTTTTACCATATAAGGCAAAGATCATGGCATCAAAAATCATCGTTTTTCCACTACCTGTAGGCCCTGTAATTAAAAAGAGACCATCTTCTTGAAATGATTCAAAATCGATTGTGATTGTATCTGGATAAGGTCCAAACGCTGATAATGTAAGGTTAATGGGCATCATCTTCACTTACCTCCTCTAGTAATTGTTGAATAATTTCTTCACTTTCTTGACTCATTGCTTCACCTTTCATTTTTTCATAGAATTCTTTAAATATTTCTATTGGAGATTGTTTTTCAACATCTAAGGAAGAAGCTGTTTGATTTGTTTTAAGTTTTTCTAGTGATTGATAAGTAATTTGTAATAAATAAGGGTATTTTTCTTTTAAAAAATCATATGCATGACCAATGACTTGTTTATCTAATAATTCTACCGCTACAAAATCATTTTCGTTATTTGGATAATGTAAAACATCTTCATATTTTCCAACGACCTTCACTAGATCTTTTTGTGGCTTTAAAGGAATAATTTGCGTAGAAACCCCAGTTTCATCAATAGTTACTTCAACCATTCCTTTTTTTTGATGAACTTCATCAAATGAATACTTCATTAAACTTCCTGCATATCTTACATAATCATATTTAATTTTTTGACTTGCATGAATATGACCTAAAGCTACATAATCAAAATCTTTACATAAATCAACATCAATAATTTCACTACCACCCACGGAAAGAATTACTTCACTTTCACTTCTAATCACTTCTTTATTTCCCGCAATAAATTGATGTGTTACAAGAACTTTAGGATGGTCTTCAACAAATGTTTGTTGACTTAAATAATATGCAAAAGCATCCTGATACGTTTTTAAATCATCTTTTTCATATAAATAACGTATATAAGAAGGTTTAAAAAAAGGAACCAAATAAAAATAAACACCTTCTATTTCAATTGGTCTTATTTCTTTTTCAGGATAAGAAACAATATACAAACCTTGACTTTGAAGTAAAGAACTTGCAAAATCAAGTCTTTCACTGCTATCATGATTTCCTGAAATGATCAATACTTTTTTATGATAATGTAAAATCATTGCTTCTAAAAAATGATTTAAAGCAACTATACTTTCTTTAGAAGCAATCGCACGATCATAAACATCTCCAGCAATTACTAAAGTATCTATTTTTTTTTGAACCATATAATTCATCACTTGATTTAATAAATCAATTTGAATATCTAATAGATTATTTTGATAAATAATTTTACCTAAATGTAAATCCGCTAAATGTATAAATTTCATAACTCCTCCAAATCCAAACAATATATTCTTTTTATATAATCACCTTGATCAAAATCTTTCTTCAAACATGCAGGTACTTCTTTTGTTTCAAGATACTTAAATGGCAATGACTCAATAATCTTACGACTTGCTATATTATCAGGAGAACATGTAATCATTAATTGTTTAAATCCTTTTTCTTTTGCTTTATCAAACAATAATAAACAAGCATCTTTACTATAATGATACCCTCGGTATTCCTTTTCTATCGTATAACCAATATGTCCATCATAATATCTTTCTTCATTACTACCTTCTCTTAAAACAATTCTTCCTACTTCTATATGATCGACCATGATTAAATATATATAATAAGGTTTCCAACCACGTGGAAGATTTTCTTTTTCATATGTTAAAAGTTCTAATTTCATAAAATCACCTATCCCTATTGTATCATGTATCTATCAACAAATTAATATAATAATCTCTTTTAAATCCATTTATTTCCACTTTAAAAATTTATTTTACATATTCTTTATTTATTTAAAATATGCTATTATAGATAGTAGGAAGTGGTAAATATGTATAATTTATATAAAGAATATCTAGAATACTTTGACTTGTTAGATAATCAAATACTTTTACGTTCTCGTGATAGAAAGCTTGAAGAAGCAAATAAAAAATATGAAAATCTAATCAATGAAACAAAAGAAAGCATTATCAGATACTCTCAACTAAAATTTCACGAAGATATAAGCAGTTCTATAAATACTCTTTCTAAATATCAAATTTTTGATCTTTTAGATCATTTATATGATTTTAAAGAATTTGAAGAATTAAAAAAACATCTTCAAAACTTAAAAATTTTAATTTTTTGATAAAAAAAAAGAAAAACACTCATAAAAAGTCAATATAAATAATGGAGGACTTTTTATGAACAAAAATAGAGAGAATTTTAAAAAATATTCAAATGATTTATATTTTCATCATTTGCTTGTTGAAAATGAAAGAATTAGAACCCTTATTTGTCAAGAGCTTATTTTAGACAGAGAGATTGTTTCTACTAAATTAAAAAACGCACAACAATATGGTAAAAATTTCTATGAAAAGAAACTTATTTTAGATATTTTAGCTATTGATGATGTAGGTGATCTCTACAATATCGAATTACAAACTTATGGTTTAAATGAAGAGATACTTGTTCGTTTTGAACTTTATAATGCTGAACTTTTAAGACAACAGGTAAAACAGGGAGAAGATTATACTAGTGCTCATGTAGTAAGATCATTAATTATCAGTTATGGGCATATTTTAGATAACGCACCTCTTTATAAATGTTACTTTAGAATGGTTGATGATGAACATCATATTGTCTATCCATTTAATCGCATGGAAATAACAATTATTCAACTCGAATATATCAATCAAGTAATTAATGAAATGACGAGTTTTAATCAGTTGATGTATCTCTTTAAAAACGAAAAACCATATGATAAAATTGAAATAGATTATAGAATAAAGGAAGCGATACAAATGCATGACAAATATATATCTTCTGAAGAATCATACCTAGAATATCTTGATCGTTTAGATAATGAAATATTGCTTCGTTCTCGTGATAGAAAAATTAAAGAAGCGAATCAAAAAGCCGAGAAAGAGAAGAAAAAAGCGGAGGAAGCAAACCAAAGAGCTGAAAAAGCAAATAACGAAATAGATAGTATTCTTGATGAAACAAAGGAAAGTATTATTAAGTATATTAAAATGCAATTTCATGAAGATATCAGTGATTTTATAAGCACTTTTTCTAAACAACAAATTCGTAATCTTCAAAAACATCTATATGATTTTGAAGAATTTGAAGAATTAAAAAATTATTTTCAAAAACCAAAGGGTTTGTCAAGAAAAGTGTGTAAGTAATTTAAAACTTACTAAAAAATAGGTTATTCAAGTTTGTAATTATTTCTTGTAGTGTCACTAAAAGAACTTGTATTTAATAAACAGCAGTGTTAAAACCTATCTTTAATACTGCTGCTTTTTGAATATATAAAAGGTTATGCAATATATGAATAATTGCATCCTTCTCAAATCAAAAGAATAAGCAGACTCGCTTATTCTTTTTAACTATCTTATTAATTGTCTTAATTCTCCAACATCAAGAGAATATCTTTCTGCTACCATACGATTTACTTTTCCAGTATTTACTAAAGTAGCAAGTGATGCATTTAATGTTGTCATTCCTTCATTTCTTCCAGTTTGAATCATTGTATCTATTTGATGACCCTTATTTTCCCTAATTAAATTTTTAATAGCGTCATTAGCAATCATGATTTCTAAAGCAGCTGCTCTTCCCTTACCACTTGCAAGTGGTAAAAGTTGTTGAGTAACAACCGCTTGTAAAACAGAGGCTAATTGAGCACGAATTTGAGCTTGTTTATGAGGAGGGAAAACATCAATAATACGATCAATTGTTTTAGGAGCACCAATAGTATGAAGTGTACTAAATACAAGATGGCCTGTTTCAGCTAAAGTAATAACTGCTTGAATCGTTTCATAGTCTCTCATTTCTCCAACAAGAATAACATCTGGATCTTCACGCATGGCACTTTTTAAAGCTGTATCAAAAGAATCAACGTCTTCATGGACTTCTCTTTGATGTATAAGAGCTTGTTTTTGTTGATATACATATTCAATTGGATCTTCAATGGTAAGAATATGACAATTTCTCATTGAAGAAATAAAATCAATCATTGCTGCTAAAGTTGTTGATTTTCCACTTCCTGTAGGACCGGTTACTAGAACAAGTCCTCGAGGAAGTAAAGCCAATTTATGTAAAACATCAGGTAAATTTAATTCTTCTAATGTCTTGATTTGTTCATTGATGATACGAATTGCGGCTGTCATATAACCTTGTTGAAAATAAATATTAACACGATGTCTTCCTAAATCATTTACATAGACAAAGTCAGCATCTTCATGTTTTTCTACAATCTTTAAAATTCGATCTTTACACATTGATAAAATCATTTCTTTTATTTCTTCATTACTAAAAGTTTGTTCAAATTCAATAAGTTTTCCATCTTGTCTCAATGTTATACCTGTATTTTCACCAATATGGACATCACTACATCCTTTAATTCTTGCTTCATTTAAAATATCATTAATATTTGCCATAACATTCCCCTTTAATCAATATAAGCAATAATCTTATTGAATTCATCTACTGTTGTTTTACCTTCTTTAACAAGTTTTAAAGCTTGATCTCTTAAAGTTTCTACTCCTTGTTCTTCAACAAGATATTTCATAATATCATCTATTTCTTCTTGATTAGAAATCATTTTACGTACTTTACTATCTATTTCAATAACTTCATGAATAGCAATTCTCCCCTTATAACCTGTTTGATTACAATGAGGACAGCCTGTTCCTTTAGATATATATTTGATTCCTTCTTGTAAAGCTAAACGATCAGATAATGAAGTAGCTACTTCCTTTTTACAATAAGGACAAACCTTTCGCATTAAACGTTGAGCAACAACACCTACTAAACTGTTAGCAACCATATAAGGTTCAACACCCATTTCTTCAAGCCTAACAATCGTACTAATAGCATCGTTCGTATGTAATGTACTGACAACCAAATGTCCTGTAATAGCTGCACGAACAGAAATTTCAGCAGTTTCTTTATCACGAGTTTCTCCAACCATGATTACATCTGGATCTTGTCTCATTAAAGCACGCAATCCTCTATCAAATGTAAGACCAGACATTGTATTGACTTGCATTTGATTAATACGATTTAATTTTCTTTCCACAGGATCTTCAATCGTTGAAATATTGATTTGTCCTTGAGCTAATTTTTCAAGGATCATATAAAGTGTTGTGGTTTTCCCACTTCCAGTAGGACCCGTTACATAAATAATTCCATGTGGCATAGACATCATATGATTCATTTTCTTAAAGTTTTCTTCTGTCATTCCAAAAGTACTTAAGCGGTCAATAGTACTATTAGAATTCAAATAACGCATAACAATCTTTTCACCAAAGATGGTAGGAATAACAGATACACGAATATTTAATTCAACTCCATCAATTACTCCCATAAAATGACCATCTTGAGGTAATCTTTTTTCAGCAATATCCATGTTAGATAAAATTTTAATTCTAACAATCAAAGCCGCTTGTATATTTTTATTTAAATCTAAATAATCAACAAGCATTCCATCAATACGCATTCTTACATGTAATTTATCTTCAAATGGTTCAATATGAATATCAGAAGCACTTGTATTATATCCTCTAATTAACAATGAATTTAATAATTTAACAACAGGTGTATCATCTTCATTCGCATCAAATAAATTTAGATCCTCTTCTACTTCAGGTAAAGTCGATTCATCAATATCATCTACTAAATTCAAAGTATCAACATCTGAATAATATCTTTCAATAGCAATTTGAATATCTGCTTTTGTTGCAAGTGAAACACTAATACGACAACCTGAAACAAGTCTTACATCTTCTAATCCATAATAATTTAAAGGATCACTTGTTGCTACTGTTAACACATTATCATTAAAAGCATAACCAATGACATTATATTTTTGTGCCATTGCTTCAGGAATCTTTTTAACAGCATTAATATCAAAATCTATATTATCCAATGAAACTAAAGGCTCAGCTAATTTATCAGATAAAGCTTCTAACATTTGTTGTTCACTAACAAAACCTAAATCTATTAAATGTTCCCCTAATCTTTTACTTCTATCTTTCTTTTGGGCATCTAATGCAATCTGTAACTGTTCTTCATTAATATACCCATATTCTTTTAATACTTCACCTATTGGTAAACTTTTCATGTGTCAACCTCCATCAATTTACTGTACTCCAAAAATAATTTGGATTTGGATTACCATTAACAATTTCTAACATATGTGGCCATGTTGTTGGATTATTATCTTTATTTATATTTTGCATGGCTTTAAGATATCCTAAATCTTGAGCTTCAGAATATAAAACAATATCACCCTTTAAGTATGCACTATTTTTATTCCAGTCACGAGATAAAATTTGCCATCCAGAAGATGCACTTGATCCGGGACCTCCAGATCCATCCAATACTTTCAAATAATATTGTTTAACACCGTTTTTTTCTTCATTATATATATAATCACCTATTTTATAATCCGTTTTATTAACATCATATTTAGGAATGCTATTTATTTGGCTTTCCGTGAGTCGATCCAATTTATTTAAAACTGTATCAGTTCTTCTTATTGAAATATCATCACAATTATGTACATCTTTTGTAACCGTATTTTTAGGACCAATGTACTTCCAATAGGTCTGCTTTCCATTAAATCCATCTGGCGCATATCCATCAGAACTATCACTGCCAACTCCCATAGAATACATATCCTGTAAGCATTGATAATAACATTGTTCTTTTTCAAAAAAAACAATATCACCTTTAGTATATGCACTGAGTGGACTATAATTTTTATCTATCTTTTTCCACCATCTTGCTTTACTTTTATCAGGTGAAGTAGCATTGCTTTTATCTTGAATTAACTGCCACCATGACCCATCACAATAAACAAAATCACCTTTACTATAATGTCTTCCTTCTACATAATCACCACGATTATTTTTCGTATTAATACATTCAACCTGTTTAGCAACTGTGATTTCACTGTCCTCTTTCTCATTATCATCGCTATTATTAGACGAATCATCTTTTATATAATAAAGTTTTGTATTTTCTGATAACTGTGTCGTACTAGAAATATTACTAAATAAAGTCGTTTTATCAGTTGTATTAATATTAAAATTGACTAGCTCATATGTATTCTTTGTTGAATATACTTCTTCTGTCCCATTTAAATACTTAAGCGTTAAATCCAAACGATATCCATTAGTGGTAAAACCTCTAACATCCATTTGTAAATCTCGATTATTAATATAATAATCATCATCAAAAACTGCTTTACCATCACGATAAAGTCTACCTTTATTTTTATCATTTTTTAATACATAAAGATAATGCCAATCTCTATCATCTGGTTTAGTATTTGATACTCTTACATCTGTTGCATAGGTGATTTCATTGCTAATAAAATCTAGAACACCATCTAATGTTTGTTTATCTAAAGATTTCTTGGTTGTTGTATCAAAATAACCTAATGAGTTGACTAAGATTCCACCAGTAATTGTCATAATAATAGAAGCAATTAAAAGTACAACAACAATTTCAACTAACGTCATACCTTTATTATTTACTTTTTTTATCATCTTAGTCACCCTCTTTTCTATTTTGATGTTGTATAATAAATCCATTCATTACCACTTATTATTTTATAAAACTCTGAATATGTTTTATTTTCAAGTATTTTTGTACTTATTTCACTTTTTGGAATTAACCAAGTATCTTGATCATCTTCAACAGTTGTATTATCAAGCAATGCCCATATATCTGTTGGACGATCTCCTTTTTTTGCCTTATCACCAACTAAAATGTATACATACTTTTTATAGCCACCATCTTCAAAAAAATCTTTATAAGTTAAATTTTCTCTAGTACTATCTGATATATACATACATGGTGTAATATATTTATACTTTTCCTTATCAAAATCTTTGTTATAAGTTCCAATAACCTCTAATAATGAATCTAGTTCTATATCAGAGTATATACTTGCATATAATTTAGGTAAATTTGTAATAAAATCTGATTTGTTTTCACCTGTTTTTTGCATCATCCACTCTTTTATATATTCTTTGGTCTTTCCTTCAAATAATTTATCATCTGACGTGACTCCTTGCTCTTTTAAATAATTCGAAAATTCTTGCATCATTTTGCAATAATTTTTATAAATATTTCTTCCTTTTACAGTTTCACTAATTTGGATAGATGGAATAAAATTTGAAAGATTAACATCCTTATATGTTTTACTTGTTGCTTTTTTATAAGTACCATTGACGATAATTGGATTACCACTCTCATTAACAGTAATAGAATAATTAGCTAAAGTATCATCCACATCAATATCTGTATCTTTATTTTCTTCATCAACTAAAGCTTTTTGTTGTTTATTTGTTACATCTTTATAATGATTAGAATCTGTAAAAAGATTAAGTGCAGTAACAAAACCAACCACAATAATTAAAGATGCTGTACTAATAATGAATAGAGAGATGATTACTTCAATAAGTGTCATACCTTTTGTATTTTTCATATTCATCCCTCCTACTCAATTTTTAACCATTGATCTGTATTGCTTACAGCATTTTTTATACTGTCTACATTTAAAAAATCACTTTCTCTAAATGCTTTATTTTTAGTAACATACCAAGATTGATCATAATAAATAAGATAAACTCCTCCATTACTTGCACCACTTGAAGGAGATGCATAGATAAAATACTTTCCATTACTATTTGGAAATACATGAAAATTAACATATAAATCTGGATACCAATATTTGTTATCATTAAAAATAATATTTTGATCTTTTATTTTTTTATAAATATCATCTTCTAATTTATCGAACTGATTATTTTGTGTCATACATGTTAAATACGCTTGTTTAATATGATAATCAGAGCCCTCACTATTATTATTAAACCACCAATCGCAATTATAATTAGCATCCGTAGTTTTATTCATATACTTACATTGATCTTTATACCAATCAATAAATGTATAAATATTTTTAAAATCTCCATAGTATTGATTCAACATAACCGTAAGTCTTTTATCAAGTGTATCTGCTATATTACTTCCTTCTGGCAAACCAATATTATTGTCATTATCATTATCTGTACTACCATTATTCCCTGAATCATTTCCACTTGAATTACTATCAGTAGAAACATTTAAATTTCCACTTGTATCATACCTTTTACATTTCCATTGATTATTAGACTGCGTTAAATAAGCATAAATTGTATAATCTTCATCATGGTAATTAGCTTTTAGTGATGCAATAATTAAATTTTCTTTTTTTCGATTAATTTTAATATTTGAAATTGTTCCATAAGGAACAGAACATTCCATCTTTGATACATTAATTTGTTTACCTGTATTTGGAATTAGCTGCGAACTATTTTCATCATTTTCAATAGCACCAGCTAGAGATTTAATTGCCGAATTAGCAATCAATTCAACTTGTGTCTTATTTCTATTTTTAATAGATTGATTATAAGACATATATGCAAAAGACAAAGAGGCACCTACAATGACTACAAGAACCATAATCAATGTAATTGCCCATACAATTGTTGATCCCTTTTTATTTTTCATTGTTTGCACCTCTTTTACTATTTTTCTACCATATAAACTGTATATGTAATTGTTAAATCCAAGTTACCTGTTGAATTTTCATAAGCAACAGAATTAATATGTAAGCCACTCATATTTTTAACATCTTCAATTAAATTGAGTAAATTAGCTTTTGTTCCTTTACATGTTTGTGTAACAACACATGAATAAACTAAAGTATTGGATGATTTAGATTCATCTGTATTATCATTTGCGTTATCAGATGAATTATCATCACTCTTTTTACTTGATAAATCTGTTTGTGTTATTTCAGACATTGTTAAATTAGTAGGACTGATTTTATGTTCTATTGTTAGATTTGTAATCAATTGATCAATATCTTCTTTTGACATAAGATTGTAAAATTGATCATTTAAAACTTTAATTTCTTGATTAATATTCATAATTTGTGTTTTGATATCTTCTGTTGAAGAAGATGAACTTGTTACTTTTAATTCAGTAAGTTGTAATTCTAAACTATCTTTTGAAGACTTTAATGATGTATGTGATGTTAATTGTGGTTGTAATAAAATCAACCATCCAAAACAAACAATCAATAAAATCACTAATATATAAATCAATGTCTTTTCTCTAGAAGAAAGTTTTTTAAATGAATCTTTAATCTTGTCCACTTGTCGTACCTCCTTCTAATGTACATGTAATCGATGATTTATAAGTAATTGGTGTCGTATTCGTTACTGTTTGTGTTGTTGTCGCACCTGTTGTAGGATCTGTTACGGTTTCCGTTGTTTCACTAACACCACCATCTTGAGTATACCCATTGTAATCAACTGTTTTAAAAGTACCTGATTCTCTAAGTGTTCTTACTGTTTCTTCACAACCATTAACTTTAAAAGCTGTTACAGTAAGTGATATAGCTCCTGTTTCTTGATTAAATGATATTGAATCAATTGTTAAGTTCTTACATGATTTATCAATTGTTTCTAAAATACCTTTATCAATTTGAGGGTATTTTGATAATGTTTGTGTAATTGTTTGTAAGTTTGTAAGTTGTTCATTGAGCTTACTTAATTCTTTTTGTTGATCCGAATTTGTATTAGATGCTGTTGCAGCAAGAGCCTCTTCTATTTGTGTTTGCAATGTATCAACATCCTTTTGCAAGTTTCTATTAGTGATTGTTAAATAAAGTGTACTTGTCGCAAAAATAAGAATGAGTAAAACAGGTAATGCTATAAGCAAGAGTGTTTTAGAATTTATATTTATTTTTTTCTTTGTTTTATAGACAGATAAAAAATCAATATCTTTGTTACTGTTTCTTGCCATCTTATCTCCTCCATAAACTTCCTACAAATAAATATTTATGAATAGGAAAATTATTATCTTTACTACAAGTATGGTTTGTTGGTTTAAAACGAGATGTCTCAATACTCAAATTAGAAGAAATAGTTGACATCAACATATCTTCTTCATAAGTTTCTAGCCCCGCAAAATAGATTTTTTCTAATTGGGCATCTTTATAAGTACCTTTAGTAAACTGCATTAATTTAGTAAGTGAATTGGACAATTCAGTAATAAAAGCAACTGTTCCACGATCAGAGAAAATACGTATTCTATTAGCTATTTCATATTGTCCATTAATAAATAAATAATGAATAACATCTTGTCCATTGATTACTGTTAAAACATAAGATAGATTTGTTAATTTAGGAATAGATTCTGTTAATTTAATAATTGAATTTGTCATAATATCAATTGATTCTAATGAAATTCCCATTTCATCAAACAAATCAATATACGGCTTTAAAAACTCTCTTTCCATTGCCGCACATAAAACGAGTTGACCTTCTTTACCTTCAACTTTATCTTTTATGATTGCATAATCATATAATAAATCCGTATATTGACTTTCAACGTCAATAAATTCATCCTTTACAAATTGAAGAATTTGTTTATGAGAAACTTTTGGTAAAACAGCACACTTCACTAAAATTTGTCCACTATCGACAACAAGTCTCACACTATCAACATTTTCTTTTTTTAAATCAAGTAAAACATCTCTAACAGGTTGATCATCAAGAATATTCCCATCAAGCATTGTTCCTTCAACAAATTCAAATTCTTTGCAAGAAGAAATATGAATATTATTTTTTGAAAGATTTCCTTGAACCATTTGTAATCCTTTTGTTGATAAAAATACAATATAACTCATAATTCCTCCTACATATTTCCTACATTGTTATACAATGTATAAATTGGTAATAATACAGATATAATAATTAAACAAATCACAACCGCTAAAAAGATAATCATTAATGGTTGAATAAGGGTAATCATTCTCTCTGATGCTTGTTCTGCTTCAAAATCAAAATCATCTGCAAGAGTAGTAAGCATTGATTCCAAACGCCCACTTTCTTCTCCTACAAAAATACTACTTGTTAATTTAATATCAAAACCATCAATGTCCTTGATTGCTTGAGATAAACTTTCCCCGTTTCTTAATTTCTTAATAGCTCCGTCAAACTGTGATTCAATATAAACATTACCAATCGTTGTTTTAGCAATATTTAAAGCATTAACAATAGACATCCCACTTGTATATAAAGAACATAAAGTTCTTGCAAATCTGCTCGTATAAATTGTCATCAACAATTTACCAAACTTAGGAATTTTTATTTTTAATTTATCTACTTGAAAACGTACCTTTTCTACTCTAAGTAAAGCAATAAAAGTGACAACCAAACCTGCAGCAATCAATAAGACAAAATACCAATAATCTTGTAAAAACTTAGAAATACTAATATTGATTTTAGTAATCAATGGTAACTCAACATTTTGAAAAATATCAAAGAAAGAAGGTAACACCGCTAAATAAACAATCAACAAAACAGCAATTGTAACTATAATTAAAATAATAGGATACATCATTGCTGATTTAGTTTTACCTTTAATACGATGATCCTTAGAATACTGATCAGACATCGTTAAAGCCGTTTTATCCATATCCCCACTTGCTTCACCTGAACGATACATTTGAATCATTAAATTAGGAAAAGCAACACCTTGAGCTTCCATAGCAGCGGATAAAGTATATCCTTGTTGTAACTTTACATAAATATTTTCATAAATTTTTTTTATTTTTTTATTATCTTCTCTTCGAACCATAATAGAAAAAATACGAATCAAAGATAAACCAGAAGCAAGCATTGTTCCTACTTCTCTAGAATAAGCTGATAATTCATTTAATTTCATTTTATACTGATTAACAGTCTTTTTAGTGACATCTTGGCAGCTTACTAAAAACAAATTTTGTTCTTTAAGCTTTCTCACTAAATCATTTCGATCATCAGCTTCTAATGTTCCTCTTATTGTTTTAGCTGACATATCTTTCGAAATATATTTAAATGTAGCCATTCTATCACCTCTTTACATCATTAAATTTAAATACCAACTTATAATTTCACTACCATAAGATAAAGCAATAAAAATACCAATTGATAAATAAGGACCAAAAGCAATATGTCCTTTTTTATTAATCTTTTTACTTACCAATAAATAAATACTATAACTTCCTGCAAGTAAAATACCAATAAAAGCAGCAAGTAAACTATACTTCCATCCTAAAGCTATTCCTGAGACAAACATTAATTTAATATCTCCACCACCAAAAGACTCAGCAATTAAAACATTTAATAAAATCATTGGTACAGAAATACAAAACATACCCATAATACTTTCTAACAAAGACATATGTCTTACATACATTAAAATAATAGATACAAGAAGCATGGCTATATTTAAACCATCAGGAATAATCATTGTATCAAAATCAATCATTGTAATCGCAAGTAAAATCATCGCAATCACAAACATTAAAATCGTTTCAATACTAAAACCAAAACGATAAAAACAAAACATACCAATCAATCCACCAAAAATTTCAATCAAAAAACCTCTAATAGGAATCGAAGTATGACAATAACGACACTTACCCCTTAAAAAAATATAACTTACAATAGGAATCAAATCATACCATTCTAAAGTCTCACCACAATGATCACAATGACTCCTTCCCTTTACAAAACTCTCATTTCTAGGAACACGATCAATCACAACATTCATAAAACTTGCTACACACATTCCTATTAAAAACATATATACATAAATTAAAATAATAATTGAATCCATAAAAACCTCATCTAATCAAAATTATGATTACTATCAGTACTTACAATCTTTACATCCTTATTCTTTGTGAGTGTAGCTTCAATATGATGATCATCATCACTAATCCAATACATTGTATAAGTATTACCATTTCTTTCTACATCAACATCATCTAACTCTGTCTTTTTCGCAATAATGCCTTTTAATTGATTATTATCTGCAGTAGCAATTGTATTACCACTCAATATATCTTTAATATAATTATCTATATCAACTTCACTAGGATTATCTGTTGCCTTATACTTAGCCACTTCTGTTTCAACAACCGTATAAATAGAATGCGCTTCTTGAATATAGCGAGACTCTTTAGCTTCATTTACATAACCAATTACAGAAGGTACAGAAATCGCAGCTAAAATAGCTAAGATTACTAATACAACAATAATCTCTACCAACGTAAAACCTTTCTTATTTTTCATCTTCCTCACCCTAATTAACACTTACTGTTATATCTTTATTTCTTTTAATTACAGAATAAACATTCTTTCCATCATCACTTGTAAAATTAACATAGTACTCTGCATTATCTTTTCCAATATGACTACAAGTACCAAACGTCACTTTTTGAATAGCAGTTTTTTTGGTTATTGTTTCTGTTAATTCTTTTTTATACTCAGTATTATTATTATAAGTATCATCATTTAATTCATTGCCTAAAGCTTTATACCTTGCTTCCTCTGTTTGAATAACTGTATAAATAGAATGAGCTTCTTCAATATAGCGTGTCTTTTTAGATTCATCTACATATCCAAGAACAGCAGGTACAGCAATAGCAGCTAAAATAGCTAAAATCACTAACACAACAATAATTTCTACCAACGTAAAACCCTTGTTATTCTTCAATCTTTCCTTCATATGCCCATTCCCCTTTTTTGGCTATATTATAACACATATATATAAAATTTCTAATAATCCAACATTTTTCTCTTAATTATTACATAAAAAAACCATTCTTATAAGGAATGGTCATAAACTTCTTAGAATAAAATTATAATAATTTAAATTATTCAATTGATGTAATCTTAACTTGTTTATTCTTATAAAGTTCTGCTTGTATTTTTTTACCATCATCACTTGTCCAATGTAAAAGATAAACATAACCATCTTTAGATTCATTAGAATATATCCAGTCCATACTTTTAATACCTACTTTATTAGAAATAATATTTTCACCATCTGGATTATCAGCTGTATTATTACGTAGTTTCTTATACATATCTTCCATATTATGGTATGAATCACCTTTATCTGTGTAATCTATTTCATTTTCTAATCTAGCTTCTTCTACCTGAATAACAGTGTAAATAGCTTTAGCTTCTGCAATATATTTTTCTTTTTTAGCTTCTTCGACATATCCTAAAACAGAAGGAACAGCAATTGCTGCAAGTATTGCAAGAATAACTAATACAACAATAATTTCTACTAATGTAAATCCTTTTTTATTAAATCTTTTAATCATTTAAATCACCTCGAATACATATAGAAATACCACTACTTTTTTGGGTATATTAAATTATCCGGTGCTTAGAGGTTCACTTTAAATTATTAGGCGGAGTACCCTCTAAATTCTCGCGGGGATGTGAATCATCCCCTTTTTTGATACAATTTTACTGTCTGGTCCTGATTAAATTATTATTATGAACAACGAATTATTAAAACTATTTGATATCAAGGATGATGTTGTTGAAACATTTACTGTAGATCATAAAGAATCTAATTATGAAATCGATATTAGATTCAAGCCATCTAGATTTTCATGTCCTACATGTGGCAGCACTCATTTCATTAGTAAAGGCAATAAGAAAAGATCTCTTGTATCTGTACCTGTTAATGATAAACCTGTAAAGATGATTACTTATGTTAAAAGGTATAAATGCATTGACTGTAATGCTTCTTTTTCTGATGTAAATCCTATTGCTTATGGTGATTGGTCTTTTACTAGAACAGCTATCTTTTCTATTCTAAACAGGTTAAAACCTTATAATGCTACTTATGCTTCCATTGCTAGAATGTTTGGTGTTTCTTCTACCAGAATCATGGAAATATTTCATACTTTTGTCAGAATTAAAAGACATAGCCTTCCTAGAGTTCTATTGATTGATGAATTTCATTTCTCTAGAAACTCCAAATATAAATATCCTGCTATCCTTATGAACTTTGAAAACAATTTGATTATTGATATCGTTGAATCCAGAACACATGATATCATGTCCGACTATCTATTTAAGATTGATTTGGACGAAAGAAAAAAGGTCGAATACATATGCACTGATATGAGCTTTATATTCAAACCCTTACTAAAGACATATTTTCCAAATTCGACCTTGCTTGTTGACCATTTTCACGTTACCAGACTAATAAATGATCAACTCAATCATACTCGAAAAAGAATTATGCGTAAATATGCTAAAAATAAAAAATCCAGAGAATACAGATTATTGAAACATCGTTACAAGATACTGTTAAAATCCAAAAATAACATAGACAATGAAACGTTCAAGTATGATAAGATAATGGAATGTCATGTAACTGAAAACATGATACTTGAAACTTTACTAAGCTTTGATGGTGAACTTAGACAGGCCTATAATGCCAAAGAAGAATATTTGATATTCGATCAAGTTTCAAAAGAAGAAGTCAATAATTCTAATAAAAGAAAGGAACTCAATGCAGTAATTAAAAAATTCAAACATACACATGTGGAAGAAAGTATAAGTGTTGCGGTGACGCTTGAACATTGGAAAGAAGAAATACTCAACTCTTTTACATGGATAAATGACAGACGTATATCTAATGGACCATGTGAAGGTAAAAACAATTATGTAAAGAAGATCTTATCCAATGCAAATGGTATGTCCAATTTTCAACGTGCAAGAAACAGAATCCTATATTCTCAAAATAAATATGAAACTTACACAATGAATGAACATACAGACAGAATAAAACGTATAGGAAATCCTAGAGGAACCTACAAAAAATAAAATAAAAATAGAAAACAAATAAAAGGAGGAACACCAGGACCAGACATCATCCTAATTTTCCTCTTAAAAAAGCACTGAATATTTTAGAGGGGATACTGATTTCACATCAATATCCCCCTTAATAATTTAGAGCGAATTTCGCTAAAGCACTCGATTATTTAGAGCGCCCTTTTTTGGTAGTGGTATCATTTTATTTTTCTATTATTTACTCTTAGAAATAATTTTTACATCTTTATTTTTAGTTAAATGAGCATTAATTGTTTTTCCGTCATCACTTTTCCATGTAAGATTATAATATTTATTTGAATCAGTAGGAGCAGTAATTTCTGTTACTTGTAATCCTGTCATATCAAACGCTTTTTTACAAATACCATCTCCTGTATATTTTGTAGCATCAGCATTAGCAGTACCTGAACCATAAGTAGGTGTTGCTTCTTCTAAAGCTTTTGATTTAGCTTCTTCAGTTTGGATTACTACATAGATTGATCTAGCTTCTTGAATGTATCTTTCTTCTTTAGCTTCGTTTACATATCCTAATACTGATGGTACAGCAATTGCAGCTAAGATAGCTAAGATTACTAATACTACGATGATTTCAACTAATGTGAAACCTTTTTTGTTAGATTTTTTTTGTAATTTCTTTAATAATTCTTTCATCATTTCTTTTTTTCTTCTCCCTCTTTGATATGATATTTTAAAGAAATCCTATGACAGTTAAAAACCACCTATTATTTTGGTGGTTGCTATAACTCATAGACATACGAAAATATATCTTGATAGGTTAGGGTAACCGGCGATCATAGCACTTACGTACTTTAGACCCTAGGGCTTTGCGTCACTGTTTTTCAACAGCTTTGCCTTTTTCTTTTCTTTACAAATAGATAATAATATTTTTAAAGGGAATTTGCAACAAATTCCCCTCTAATTCGACCTTTTTTCACATATTTTTATAATTGAACAATCAATTCTATTATTTTTTGATAGTTATCTTTAACTATTTGTAGAAGTTTACCTGCTTCTTCAAGTTCTTCATCATTTAAATTTTCTTTTTCTCTTAAACATTCTGTTAAATTACAACTTGCTTGATATAAATCATCAAATCCCAAATTAACACTTATTCCTTTCAAGGTATGAATAAAACGGAAGGCTTCTTTATAATCAACTTTATTAAAAGCATCAATAAGATTATCAAATGTTTCATCATCTTTAAATTTCAATACAAATTTTCTAATAAATTCTTCATTAAATAATCTTCTTTTAACATCTTCAAAGTTCCCACCAACTTGTTTGTAAAATTCTTCTAACTCCATAAACAACTCTCCTATAATATTTCTATGTCTCCTAATATCCCTAAAGCTTCTTCACCATCATAAATAACTTGTACAGTTATTTTAACATCTTTAATTGTATTATTGATTTTAAGTTTTGTATTCATCGAAAACTTATCTTTTTCTTTTTCTAAATCAATAGCTTGTTGTATGAATACATTAAAATCATTATTAATAAATAGTTTTGTAACTTTTTCATTACTTAATGGATCTATAATTTTAGGTTCTATATTTAATAATAATGCATCTTTTTTAGATAATGTAAGTAATGGTGGTACAACTGAATATTCAAATTGAATATTATTAGATAATTCACTGTAAAATTTATATTTTGATTTTTCAAAATATAAATCTTGATAAAGTAAATTAGATAAATTAAGACCTTCATCTTTTAAATGTTCTTGTGTACGTTCTTCAAAATATTCATTATCTTCATAAAATTCATTAATTTTTAAATCATTTTGAATGTATGATTCAATATCCATTAAACATTCTATAAGTAAAGGATTAAAAACACCACATTTGCCTTTTTGAATCATTTTTAAAGCTTCTTCATGACTATAAGCCTCTTTATAAACACGTTTACTTGTTAAAGCATCATATGCATCAACAATTGAAACAACTTGTGCCGCAATAGGAATTTCTTCTCCTTTTAAACCATCTGGATAACCATTTCCATCATATCTTTCATGATGCCATCGACATATTTGATAACCATATTTTACAATTGGTTCATCATTATAAAATGGTAAACTATTTAACATCTTTGCACCGATGATAACATGTGATTTCATGACTTCCATCTCTTCTTTAGTAAGGGATGATGGTTTATTTAAGATTTCTTCTGGAATAGCAATCTTTCCTGTATCATGTAAAGAAGAAGCCACTTCAATTGAAATCATATCATCTAAAGTTAAGGAATATTGATTTGTTTTCTTAACTAAAATATTTAATAACAATTTTGTAAGTTTTTTAATGTGTAATACATGTAAACCACTTTCACCATTACGAGATTCAACGATATGACTTAAGATCATAATCATCATATCGTTATTTTTATATTTTTCATAGATTTGTTTATTAATGATGGTTGTAAGTTTTTTTTGTCTTTTATAATGAGAAATAATATTATTTATTTTTTTTAAGACAACAGCAGATGAAAACGGTCTTGTAATATAACCTGATACACCTAATTCATAGGCTTTTTCAATACTTTTATCATCTTTATCGATAGAAATAATCATCACTGGTACTTCTTCTATCAAATGATTTTGGTTCATATACTTTAAAACTTCAAAGCCATCCATTTCAGGCATGACAAGATCTAATAAAACAAGTGCAACACTTTTGCTATCAGATTTTAAATATTCTAAAGCTTCATAGCCATCTTTTGCTTCTATAACTGTATATTGATTTAATATTTCAGAGAGTATCTCTCGATTAGACTTTGCATCATCAACAATCAGTATTTTCCCATTTTTATCCATCCTAATCACCCTCATTACGCCTTATTAATTTCAAATAAATATCTTTTCCAGATAAAATAGTATATCTTCTTTTAAGCTTATTATACCATTTTAATCCCTTTTGATTTTGATACAATAAAACAATAAAATGAATAATGATATTTAGTTCAAATTCTTCTAACTCTATTTCACCATAAAAACTCTTTTCAAACAACCTACAAACTCTTAAAAAATCACCTTGATGAATCAAATCCATCTTTTCTAAAGTCTCATCCACTTCTATAGAATCTAACCCCAATTGATAATCTATACCATAAGATTTCAAATACATTTCCATTAAACTATATAAATATTTTGTCTTATTTTTAGAAGAAGCATGATGATAAATATATTTAACACCTATATTTAAAATCAATCTTAATAATTCTAATAAAATCCATATAATAAAGATAACTACACAAACAATTGTTAATACCCCTAAAGACATCATACCTAAATTTCCAACATGATCAATTAAATCATTAATCATGCCACCATTTTGACCATCATCAACAGATTGAGAATCTTGATGTCCTTTTTCAATATTTGTATCACTTTGTTCTCCTTGAGGAGTTGCGACCATATTCATTAAAGTATACACATCATAATAATAACCAGGTGTAACATCAATTGGTAACCATCCCATACCATCAAAATATACTTCTACCCAAGCATGTCCATCTTTTGAGGTTAAAGTTGCATTTCCCTCATCATCAATTGCATCACTTTTTAAATAATAACCTTCTACATATCTAGCTGGTATATCGTAATATCTAAAAGCTTCAACTGCTACTGTCGAAAATAATACATCATTACCTGCTGTTTTTTGATTTAAGAAATCCTCTAAACTATCTTTATCACTTATTTGATCATCATATTTTAAATAACTTGTCATTGTATCTCTAACATGTTGACAAACAGAATAAATACCTGTGTTTTCAAAATCATCTTGATCAAATAATCGAGAAATTGTTTTTTCTAATCCTTTATCTACCGTTTGATAATTTTCATAAACAAATGATCTATAGATAGATTCAGTATCTAAATATTCTTTTTGTGAAGCATTTGGATTATTTAACCAATCACTTCCAACCATTAATTCACTTGGTGAAGTAGAGGAAGTTTCTTGATAGCTATAGCTTTTACTTCCAAATAAGGCTATTGATTGTAAATTTAAATCTTTTTGAATATTTGATGATGTAACATCACTTTGATTAATTGAATAAGGTGTATATAAGTATTTTTTATTTGCTGCTACGTTATTAATGGTTACATTTTGTTTTTGATCATCATTCTTTGATAGTTTTTGATAAAGGTTATATTGATATGTTGAAGAAAATTTCTTCTTTTTCAACCATTTCAACATACCTTCATGTTCACCATTATAACTTGCTTTTGTCAAATCTTGCCATTGATTATTTTCTAATGTACTTCCTACAAATCCTTTTAAATAAAGGTTTTTTCTTTGTGAAACTGTTATTTCTAATCTCTCTTGATTATTTTCATGAATCCTAGAAGCCTTATTTAAATCACCTTGAGGTAAATTATCTTTACCATAACGAAGATCATCTACTTGTTGTAAAACATCTTCTTTAATTTGTTCAATTGTTAAATTATCTTGGTAACTTGGTATCGCAAGAGAAACAAAGATAATACAAAGAATAATAAACCATTGAATTGTTTTTGTATTAATTACTTTATTTTGATGATACATCCATACCATTAAAGCATTAATACTAAACAACGTTCCTCCTACAAAAGAAAAACAATCGATCCATAATGTAAAAGAAAATAAAACAAAGAAAAGAATAGATAACACAGTATACTTTTCTTTCTTTATAGATTGATAAATATAATACGTCATCCAAATAACAATTACTAAACTCATTGCTTGTATATGTGATGATGTAATAGAAGCAGCCATCATCATATTTCTAGCATCTTCAAATTTTGTATTATAACATTCAATAATATAATTCATTATTCCAAAGAATCCATAATAAAAACTTTGAAATGAATAAATAATTCCAATCATTATTGTCATCATGATTGGTAAAATAATTGTTTTTATTTTTTTATACGATAACAAAGATAAAGCTAGTAATAAAACAATACTCACAATTATTTCTAATAACCAAGAACTTATTACTACATTATGATAAAAACATAGAAAACTGATACCACTCATTAAAGAATAAAAGAAGGTCACAATGAAAGAAATAATTCTATTTTTTTTATTTTTTTCCATATTTGACCTCCTTATATTTCAAAATGATACATATTTTGATCAATTGAATCTAATGGTAATTCATATAACTGATTTTGAAAATGTTTGATTGTTTGTACATTTTGAATATCATTTTTAATCGTAATTGCACTAATACTCAAAAAATCATTTAATCTAGATAACTCTTCATTAAAATCTCCAGCAGTTACATAAATCATCTTTGTAAAATATAAATCTAAATGCTCACTCGCAAACAAATGAAGTGCATCTCCACCTTGACTTGTAATACCTTTAGAAATCCAATTTTCCATATTTTGATAATAATTTTGAAGACTATTCATTTCTAACCAATAAAAACTTCCTTGATCATATAAAGCAACATAATGCCCTATATTTTTCAATAATAACTTTTCAGACATACTCATCGCAAAAGCTAACGATTTAGATAAAACATGTTTATCAATTTCACTCATTTGATCTTTTAAACCAATATCTACAAGTAAAACAGTTTCAAAACTACTATTATGAGAACCTTCCTTTAATAAAACTTGTCCTGTTTTAGCAGAAAGTTTCCAATGAACATGACGAATATCATCTCCAGGATAATATGTCTTTAAATCATAAATTTCAGACATATCAGGACCTTTTTTATATTGGTACTGTAAAACACCATTTTCATAAGGTTTAGAAAGTTCATTATATAATAATTCTATATTTACTTTCCCTGGATAAACCACAAGATGATGTTTTTGAGTTTGTGAAATAGGAACTCTACAAAACCCAAAAACATCATATAAATAAACTTTTTCATATGAAATCATGACATTCCCACAATAAGTCGCAGTATATTCTTGATTCTTTCGGGCTGTTTTTATTCCTAATGGAATAAAAATATTTCTTTTAAGTTCATTTTTTAAAGTCATGTTTTTATAAACAAAAACATAATCTATTCTTCCAGAAACAAGTAGTCTATAACGACTCTTTACTTCTGTTGTAAATGATAGAGACTGACCTACTTTTCCTTGCTTTGGACCTTGGATATCCATTTGAATATATCTTAATTCCAGTTTCAATAAAGTAATTAAAATAAATGGAAAAACAATACCAATGATCCAAATAATTAAGAAGTAGAAATATGTAGAATAAATATAGGCAACAAGTACCAAGAAATTAATTATTCCATACGACAAATATTTATTCTTCATCTTAATCAGCCAAAGGAGGTTTAACTTCTTTTAAAATTTCATTTAAAATATCTCTAGCATCTAAACCTTCTACCCTTGCTTGTGGACGTAATATCATACGATGTGCACATACATCTAAAAAGACATATTGAACATCTTCTGGAATAACATAAATACGATCTTCTAAAACAGCATGTGCTTTAGCCATTTGTACAAGTGCTAATACTCCACGAGGAGAAACACCTAATTCTACTAAAGGCATTTCTCTTGTTTTTTCACATAATAAGACAATATATTTTAAAACATCATCACTGATACGTACAGAAGATAAATAGTTTTGTACTTCAATCACATTTTCTTTTGAAGCAACTTCTTTAATTCTTTCAATTGGATTATCATAGCGACGTGATTTAATAATTTCTATTTGTTTTTCTAAATTAGGATAACCAATAGATAAACAAATCATAAATCGGTCCAATTGTGATTCTGGTAAAGGTTGAGTACCAGCAGAACCCATGGGGTTTTGTGTTGCCATCGTAATAAAAGGATGTGGTAAATCATAAGTAACACCATCAAATGTTACATTATGTTCTTCCATTGCTTCTAGTAAAGCAGCTTGTGTTTTAGGCGATGTACGGTTAATTTCATCAGCTAAAAGTAAGTTACTAAATACAGCCCCTGGTCTAAATTCAAATTTTTGTGTTTCATTATTTAACATTGTAAAACCAACAATATCTGATGGTAATGTATCTGTTGTAAACTGAATTCTTTTATAATCTAAACCTAAAGCTTTAGAAAAAGCTAACGCTAATGTTGTTTTACCTGTTCCAGGCGCATCGTTTAACAAAATATGTCCTCCTGCATAAATTGTCATTAAAACCTTTTTAATTATTTCATCTTTACCAATAAAGACTTTTGAGACTTCATCAATAATATGTTGTGATTGTTCAATTATCATTTTCATCTACCTCATTTTCTAAAGCTTCTTGTTTATTTTCATCTTGTTGATCATTTTGATCTTCATCATTGACTTCTTGTTGGTTATCTTCTGGTGCTTTTTCAACATCAGGAACAACTTCCTGATTGTCATCAGGTTGAGTACCTGTTTCTGGTAAAGTATATCCTAATAAACCAGCAATTTTCTTTACTGATTGATTAAGCTTTTCTTCGTTAACACTTGGATCATTATTTTCACAAGCTATGAAACGGTACTTCCAAGCATCTATGTATTTTTGTTCTAAACCTTTAGCTGCTCCAATTAAAGTAATATGGAAATCTTCACTAGCCATGTCACCAAAAGTATATTCAGTAAATTTATTATAGAATAATTCAATTGGTGTTGCATTTTGGAAAACAATTTCACTTAAACTTTCATCCCCACCAAAAGTATTTGTCCATAAACATGCAGGATAATCTGTATCATTTCCATAAGTTTTTGGAAAAATAACTTTTGAAATATTTGATCCATAAAATGCAACTTGCCCAATTGGTCCTAAACCATCAGGTAAAACAAGTTCACCTGTTAAATTCGTTCCATAGAAGGCATAATCATCAATCCAATACATATCATCTGTCATATTAAATTGAACGGAAGTAATTGGCACATCTTCAAAAGCACTTGTACAAATTTCAAATGTACCTTCTTTAGTAGCCACATCCCCTTGAACATCTGTTGTGGCATTGATTAAATAAAATTCATCTTCTACTGTAACAGTGTTTCCATTTTGATCTGTTCCTCGAGCATATCCATAAAGAATTTCTCCACCATAAGATTCATCTATAAAATAAGCACCACTATATGTATTACCACCATTATAGCCTTCTCCATCAAACGGGATATATATTTGTTTTGTTACTGAAGGCAAATAATCATTTTCAAAAATAGCTTTTTTAGCATTAAATGCCATATAACGTAAATCAAATAACCAACTATCTGTAATTTCTAAAGCATTTTCTTGAATAGTGATGCTATCTGTATTTTCAGAGAAAATACTTTCTAACGCCTCACAGCCATAAAAAGCATAGCTATCAATTTGATTAATATGTTTAGATAACTTGACATGTTTTAAATTTTTACATTCAGAAAAAGCATGTTGTCCTATTTCTGTAATTGTAACCCCTGGAATACTATTTTCGTCAAATTGTATTAAATTAGTAGGTGCATTTAATAAAATCGTCGCATGTGATCTATCACGATAATACATTTCTAGATATTCAAAACCATTCTTTGTTTGAAAACTTGAATCTGTTTCACTAAGTAGTGCAAATGAAGCTTGATCTATTTCATTCTTCCATTTATCATCATATAATTCATAATAATTTATTGACACATTAATTGCTTTTAATGAATCCGCTTGGCTAAATGTATCACTATTTGTACCTGGAATATCTTTCGTTAAAAAATTAACTTCTTCAACATGGCTATCTTTAAAAATTTGATGTCCTGATTCAACATCACCATGAGTAAAGATAATACATATAATTTTATCATTACCACTAAAAGCATAATCATCTATTTTTTCTACTGTTTCAGGAATAACAATTGTTCCTGCGGCACTATCCATTGTACTCACTAATTCTCTTTCATCATTTAAGAAAACCAAATTATTATTCACCGTATAATCATACGATTCTCCATTTTCATTAATTAAATTTGTTACAAATCTTCTATAACTTTTCTTAAAATAATCCAAATAATATTCATCAGGGACATGAATAATTGTATCTGTTTGAATATTCTTAAATGAACTTTGATCAACCATACATGGACCATCAAAATAAACATCTGATACAAACCAGGAAACAATACCTTTAATTGCTGTAACTCCTTTAGGAATATAAATTGCATCCGCTATCGGTGTTTGATAAACAATTGTTTGATCTTTATTCATTAACAAGCCATCTTCATTAGAACTATATTTTGTATTATTTTCATCAACAATATACTTACCATAAAGTTGTAAACCACTCCTTCCAAAATTGGCACTTTCAATAGAAGCAGGTATATAAAAATCGCCATAGAAATTTTGCCAACCCGCATCATTCATTTCTATACTGTTTACTTCTTCAGGTACATGAATATCCGCAAATTCATCACCACTATAACCTGTAAATGCATAATTATAAATTGTATATAAATCTTCCGCAAATACATATTCACTTTGTAATTGAACTTCATACCCTTCAGGTAAATCTTTCATTTCTAACGGAATAAGTGAAATTCTTCCTTTTTTATGAGCTATATATGCTGTTTGTGAATCAATATCGCTACCATCTTCATTTTTCCAACCCATAAATATTTGTGTTTGTGTTTGATAAGTTGGTACGATCAAATTATAGTATTTTCGTAAATCTTCTGTTTCTTCTTTTTTTAAGTAGAAATAACCTGTTTCTTGTTGATTGTAATCTTGTAATGAAATACGTGTTTGATATTCGACCTTAAATGTCACTTCATATTCTTGCCAAGGACTTGAAGCATTCATTCTAAAATAAAACTTTACTGTAAAATCTTCCGTTGCATATTGAGGATAAGATCCTATTTTAAAATTATCATTGTAATCTTCTATTCGATAAAGTTTAGGCAACTTACCTTCTTCATTTTCAGCAATTATTACTACCATATTACATAATAATTTCCAAGGAGTAATGACACAACCTTCATATAATTGATCAACACTTTCTTTAGATAAAAATTCTGTACTTAAAAATTGAATTGTATAACTAGCACCTTCTTTTTGAAGAATACCATCATTTGTAAATGTTGATGCATCTCCATAAATTAAATCATTAGACATATCTGGTAATCTAGCTATCGGATCAGGATCAACTATTGGTGTTTTATTATCATGATTGGTATTTTTATCTACTACTTCATTTGAAATACCTGTTCCTGTATTATTTATTGGTATCTCTTGTCCAGGAATAACAACTGTAACATTACCGTCACCTGTTCCATTTGGATTAACACCTATAGTATTATTTCCATTAACACCTAATCCTATTTGTCCATATATCTTTGTTGGATCTACTCTTCCTTGATTTTTAAAGAGATAGGGTGAATTGTTTAAATTTGTTTGTGATATTTTATCTAATGATTGTTGATTTTCTTTTAAATACTGACTTTCATCTGGTTCTTGATGAGTATGAGTTTGTTGGTCTTGATTTGAAAAAATGACTTGATTATTTTTGAGTTCTAATGCTTTTGATCGCGGTGAAAAGATAGAACTGTTTTGAGAAAGTTGATAAGCAGAAATCGCACATGAAAATGATACTACTGTGACTACTGCTACTTTTCCTAAATAAGGAATTGATAATTTATATGTTTTTTTCATCTATGTCTCTCCTTGAAAAGAATTGACCCAATTCTTTTTCCATTTCATCAAAATCAATCGGTTTAGAAAAATGTCCATTCATTCCCGTTTTCTTTGAATATCTTTTATTTTCAACATAAGCATCCGCTGACAAAGCAAAGATAGGAATTGATTGACTATCTTCTCTATTTAAACTTCTAATTGCTTGTGTTGCTTCATAACCATTCATTTCAGGCATTTGAATATCCATTAAAATCAAATCATAATAATGTTCAGCATGCTTTTTAAAAGTCTCTACTGCAACTTGTCCATTTTCTACACGTTCAACAAAAGCCCCTTTAGCATTTAAAACACTTAAACAAATTTCAGCATTAATATCATTATCTTCCGCAAGTAAAATACGTTTTTGATCAAAACTAAATTCTTCTACAACAACTTCTTTTTTATCTTCATATTGTTGATTAGTAGAAATTGGTAAATTTAAAAAGACAGTAAAATCACTCCCCTTTCCTTCTAAACTATCAACAACAATTTCACCACCCATCAACTTAACAAGTTGATCTGTAATAGCCATGCCTAATCCACTACCACCATATTTTTTAGAAATCTCTACACCTTCTTGTTCAAAAGGTCTAAAAATATGACTTAAGAATTCTCTAGACATTCCTTTACCAGTATCATGTACACGCATCATAATATTAGCCACTTGATCTTCTTTATACATTTGTCTAAATGTCACTTTAATTTCACCTTTTTCAGTAAACTTACTAGCATTAGACAATAAATTAACAAGAATTTGCATAATACGTAATTCATCACCAACAAAATATTTAACATCAAAATCAAAATATTCTATTTTAAACATTACATCTTTTTTCTCAATTGTTTCTTTGAAAATATTATTTAATTGAGGTTCTAAATGATAAATATTAAATGGTTTATTTTCTAATTCTAATTTTCCAGCTTCCATTCTAGACATATCTAATACTTCATTAATTAAGGAAAGAAGGTATTGAGAAATATCTTGAGCTTGTTGTAAATAATAATCTTCTTGTTTAGTATCTTGTGTATTTCTAGCTAATGTCAACATTCCAATAATACCATTCATTGGTGTTCTTATCTCATGAGACATTCTTGATAAAAAAGATGCTTTATATTCACTTTCATTTTTTGTAGTTTCTATTTGTTTTAAATAATCTTTTTCTTTTAAAACATCTTCACTATGATCATAGAAAGCAAATAAATGATATTTACCATTTTCTATCGCACTTACTGTAAGTACAAACCATTGATCTACATCTTTCATTTTAAAAGAGTATTTAAAAGAATTTTCTTGATTCCATGATTGATATTGTTTCATAAAATCACGATAAACTCTTTCCTCCACCATTTCTTTTAAAACCATAAAATCTACAACTATACGTTCTTTAGCTATATGAAATACTTCTTGAAAACGTGAAGAAATAAATAAAACTTTAAAATCTTTAGTTCTAACTAAAACATAAAGTTGACTTTGATCTTCATCAAATATTTGATTAGTTAAATCATTTTTATTAAAATGAGAGTTTTTATATTTTTTATAAAAGAATGAAATCATATTTAATACAATAATGATACAAATAATCACTAAAATACCTAATAAAATTGTTTGACTATTCTCTCCTGCAGCCATAATAATCTTTTTCATACAAAACCCTCCCATTTGTCTAATTACCCATTTTTTATTATAGAACCAAACTAACATTTATGCAAATTTTCATTTTCTGTTCATAAATTATAGTTATAATAAATAAGAGGTGATTTTATGAATGTAAATCAAAAAGAGATTAAAAAATATATGTATTTAATAAGTTTTGCTGGTGTTGTACTAGCAATTATTTTAAATTTATCACAAGTATTTCATTTTATTCAAACTATATGGAAACTTATTGTTCCTTTTTTTGTAGGATTTTGTATTGCTTTTGTATTAAATATTATTACTAAACAATTAGAAAATACACTTTTAAAGAATAGTAATAATAAAAGAATGTTTTCTTTTATTATTACATTAATACTATTATTTGCTTTTATTATTCTTATTTGTTTTATTGTTGGTCCTGAACTTGTTCATTCTATTAAAGAAATTATTAGATTAGCACCTAATGCTTATGATCAATTTATCCAAACATTAAAAGATAATAGAAATATAATGAATGGTAGTTTTAAAAATATGATTGATTCTATTATTTCTTTAGATATAGATTTATCTTCTTTATATAAAACTATTGTAAATAATTGGCAAACACTTTTTCATTCAGGATTTTCTATTTTATCTAATACATTAAGTAGTTTATATACCTTTTTTATTGGTCTTGTTTTTTCAATCTACCTTCTTTTTTCAAAAGAAACATTATCTAAACAAATAAAAACAACATTCCAAGTATTAATTGGTCAAGAAAAAACACAAAAAATATGTAATATCATACAATTATCTAGTCATACTTTTTCTAATTTTATTACTTGTCAATGTTTAGAAGCTTGTATACTTGGTAGTATGTTTGTTATTTCAATGTCAATTTTACAAATGCCTTATGCCTTGTTAATGGGAGTTGTCATTGCTGTTACTGCATTAATTCCTGTTTTTGGTGCTTTTATTGGTTGTTTTGTAGGAATTATTATGATTGGTATAGTTAATCCTCTGCAAGCTTTAGAATTTATTGTTTTATTTCTTGTTTTACAACAAATAGAAGGAAATTTAATTTATCCTCATGTAGTTGGTAATTCAGTTGGTCTTCCTTCTATATGGGTATTTGTCGCTGTTATTATTGGTGGTAATCTTATGGGTATATTAGGAATGTTCTTATTTATTCCACTTACATCTATTCTTTATACTTTATTTAAAGAATATATTAAAGCAAAAGGAGATAATCGTTCTTGATTATCTCCTTATTTTATATCTTCTACAATTTTATTAACAATATCATCTAATGTCCCATCGTTATCAACATGATAATGACAACTATCTAAATAAAGATCATGTCTTTCATCATAGAGTTGATAAAGTTTTTGAGGGCCATCTTTTAATAAAGGTCGATGTGCTGTTTCAACATCACTTACTATATTATCTAAAGGTCGATCAATATAGAAAACAGTACCCGCTTGTTTTAAAATATCACGATTTTCTTTTCTTTTAACAACGCCACCACCAGTAGAGATAATATAACCATCAAGTTGAGCCATATCTAAACAAGCTTCACTTTCACGATCTCTAAAATAATCTTCAGAAATATCAAACATTTCTGGAATAGTCAATTGATATTTCTTTTCAAGATATTCATCCATATCGATTACTGGCATATTCAGTTTTTCTGATAATAATTTGGAGATGGTTGTTTTACCACACCCCATGATTCCCACTAATATAATATTTTTCATTCTTACGCCCTTTTATAATTTCCCAATACTTTTAATGTTGTACTATTAGCTTTCATTTTATTGATTGCTCTTTGTATTCTTTCTTCATGCATATTTCCTTCAAAATCAATATAGAAGTAATATTGCCAAAATTGTGTTTCAATTGGTCTTGATTCAATACGATCCATATTAATTTGACTTTGTTTAATTGTTTGTAACATGTTATCTAAAGCTCCAACTTGATGTGGTAATGTAAAGATAACAGAAACTTTATCACTTTCTTTTGGACAAATAAGTTCTTTTGAAATCACCATAAAACGTGTTCTATTGTTTTTCTTATTTTGTACATTTTCTTTTAACATTTCTAAACCATAAAGTTTACATGCAAGTGGTGATGCAATGGCTGCTTTAGTTGGATCTTTTGAATCCATTACATATTTAGCAGCCATGGCTGTATCTTGAAATGGTCTTTGTTCAATATAACGATGTTGATATAAGAACTCACTAGATTGTGCTAATCCTTGAGGATGTGAGTAAACTTGTCTGATATCTTCAATCTTTGTCCCTGGAAGTGCCATTAAACATTGACTGACATTAACTGCAGTTTCTCCTACAATATAAAAACTATATTTTCTAATTAAATCATAGTTATCATTAATAGATCCTGTTAAGCTATTTTCAATAGGTAAAACCCCATAATCAATTTCACCATTTTCTAATGCTACATAAACATCTTCAAAGTCTTTATAACCAATATTTATTGTCCCTTCACCAAAGAAGTTTTCTACAGCACTTTGAGAAAATGCTCCAGCAATTCCTTGATATCCAACAAGGGGATCTTTTTTAAATTCAGTTTTAATATTTTTATCTAATTCAAGAGGTAATAAATCTGATTGATAAGATTTAGAAACAGTCATCATTTCTTGAATAAAACATCTTGCATATTCTTTAAGATTTTCATTTTCTAAACGATTTAAATTCTTTTCAATAACTTCTCTTTCTCTTTCAGGTTGAAAGATTTCTAAATGATTCGCTATTTTATATTCAACAACACTTTTTGAAAGAGACATTCTTTTTTCAAAAAGTTCCATTAATTGTTGATCTATTTCATCTATTTCAATTCTGCATTGTTTTAAATCTTTCATACTTATTCCCCCATCATATCAAGTATTCCTAAAGCCATCATCGCTTCAACAACAACAACTGCTCTTTGAACAATACAAGGATCATGTCTTCCTTTTATTTCTAATTCAACATTTTCTTTAGTTTCAACATTAATTGTTTTTTGTTTTTTAGCAATCGAAGGTGTAGGTTTAAAAGTCACTGTACAACTCACAGGCATTCCATTGGTAATTCCCCCTGTAATACCCCCATTATGATTAGATGATGTTTTTACATCCCCATTTTCATCATAATAATAACAATCATTTGCTTCACTACCAAGCATTTGATCAATCATTTCACCATCTCCAAAAGAAACACTTTTAACAGCTGGAATAGAAAACATTAAAGATGATAAATGACTTTCTAGTGAATCAAAGAATGGTTCTCCAATACCTGCAGGTACATGAAGTGCTACACATTCCACTTTTCCACCTACACTATCTAAATTTTCTCTTGCTTTTAAAATAGTTGCTTCCATTTTTTCAAAAACATCTTCTTTAATTGTTGGATATTGTTTTTGACTTAAACTTGAAAGTAATGTTTCATCTACATTATATGGAAATCTTTCATCTTTTACATTTCCAATCGATAAAATATGCGCTCCTACAACAATACCTTTTTGTTTTAATATTTGTTTAGCAATATTTCCCGCAAAAACGATTGGGGCTGTAATTCTTCCCGAAAAATGACCACCACCACGGACATCATTAAATCCTTTATATTTAATATAAGCTGGATAATCACTATGTCCTGGTCGCATATTTGTTTTAAGTAAAGAATAATCTTTAGAATGTTGATCACTATTATAGATGACTCCTGTAAGAGGTGCTCCTGTGGTAATACCATCTTGTAACCCTGATAAAATTTCTACTTGATCTGCTTCTTTTCTAGCTGTCGACATTTTGTTTTGTCCTGGTGCTCTTCTTTTCATATCACGCAAAACTTCACCTAAATCAATTTGAATACCGCTAGGAAGATTGCCAATGGTAATACCAATAGCTTTTCCATGGGATTCACCAAAAATTGTCAGTTCTATATTATTTTTATAAGTTGCCCCCATCGATTTTTCCTCCTAACATCTCGAAATCTTCCCAAAAACTTGGATAAGATTTTTTAACACATTCTTTATTATCAATAATGACTGGTTCCTTACACACTGTTGAAGCAATCGCTAGCATCATCGCCATACGATGATCATCATGACTTGATACATTTCCACCAGTTAAAGTTTCTACGCCATCTAATTCCATAGAAGATTCATGTTCAACTGCATGTGCTTTTAGTTTATTCAATTCTTCAACTGTTGCTTGAAGACGATCACATTCTTTAATACGTAAACGTCCGGCATTGATGACTTCACTATGTCCACTTGCCGCTGCTAAGGCAAGAGAGACAACTGGAATAACATCAGGGCATTGACTCGCATCCACAATTGTTGCTTTTAAACCATGACTCACCACTTTAATTCCTTCATCATTTTCCACGATTTCACAATTCATTTGTTTTAAAAAATCAATTGTTGCTTTATCACCTTGTAAAGAATCTAAATTTAAATCTAATAATGTAACATCATTTCCTAAAGCACCCGCTACTAAATAGAAAGCAGCTTGAGAAAAATCAGATTCCACACGATAATCTCTTGCCTTATATTCTTGTCTACCTCTTACAATAAATTGTTTATATTCATGATTCACAATTTCAATACCATAAAGTTTTAATACTTGTAATGTTAAATCAATATATCCTTTACTTTCAAGTGGTGTCGTAATTTCAATGATTGAATCAAATGATAATAAAGGTAAAGCAAATAATAAACCGGTAATAAATTGTGATGAAATATTACCTGGAATACGATAAAGATCCGGTTTTAATTCTCCAACAACATTTAAATCTAAAACATTTTCACGGTATAAATAACCAATATTTTGTCTTTCAAAGATTTCATAATAGGTATCTAATGGTCTTTTCCCTAATTGTCCTCTTCCTATAAAACGTACTTTATTTTCTTTAGCAAGAGAAATAGGAACCATGAAGCGAAGCGTTGATCCTGATTCTTCACAATCAATTTGGACTCCTGGCATCGTATTATTTTTAGTAAATGTGTAATTACCATTAATAATAAGATAATCTTCATGTTGTTCAATAATTGTTCCAAGTGCTTCCATCGCACCAATTGTTGCTTTAATATCTTGAGAATATTCTATATGATCAATTCTTGAAATACCTTTAGCAAGACTAGCTGCAATAATCGCACGATGTGCTAATGATTTTGAAGGTGGAACAGATACTTTTCCTTTTAGTTTTGTAGGAATTAACTTAATTTGACTCATTTTATACCCTTTCTTTTTTTAATAAAAATTCTTGATTTGTTTGATAAACATAACTATCTCCGATTTCTTTTAATAAAACAACAGATAACGAATTATTAATATTCTTTTTATCTAAAGAAATAGCTTGAATAAGATTTTTTGTTTCAACTTGACATTCATATGGTAGATTGTATTTTTGTAAGATTTCTTTAATTTGCATGGAAGATTCTGTTTTTGTCAAATCTAAACTTTCAGCAAGTTTTGTAATTTGATACATTCCAATACCTACGGCTTCCCCATGTGAATATTTTTCATAGTGATAATATTGTTCAATGGCATGCGCATAGGTATGACCAAAGTTAAGTAATAAACGATCACCAAAATCAAATTGATCTTTTTCAACAACTTCTCTTTTGATGTTGACACAATTATATATGATTTCATCAATAAATTCATAGAGTTCTTCAAAATTTTGATAAGAATTTAATTGATCAAATAATTTTTTATCTTTAATACATCCATATTTAATGACTTCTCCCATGCCATCACTGATAAAATGTGGATCTAATGTCTTTAATGTACATGGATCAATCAAAACCATGGATGGATGATAGAAAGCTCCTACCAGGTTTTTCCCTTCAGGTAAATCAACCGCTACCTTTCCACCAACAGAACTATCCACTTGTGCAAGTAAAGAAGTAGGAATTTGGACAAGTTTTACCCCTCTTAAATAACTACTTGCGACAAATCCTGCCATATCACCAATCACACCACCACCTAAAGCAATGATTAAATCCGTTCTTGTAAGTTTAAAATCTAAACATGCTTTATAAAGTGCTGGTAACATATCAAAACGTTTTGATTTTTCTCCATGAGGAACAACGACATGATTGACTTTAAAATCTTTTTCAAGATTTAAAGTCAAATCATCGCCATATAAAGGATAAACTTGATCATCGGAAATGATCATAATTTTCTTTCCTTTAAAGACTTCTTTTATTTTTTCATTTGCATGTTTTAAAATATTTTTTTCTATATAAATAGGATAACTATGTTCCTTTAAATTAACGATCATTTCCATCTCAGTCACCTTAAATTTCTTTACCAACAGCATCAGCAATTGGTTTTAGTTCTTTCATCAATTGTTCAAATTTGGCTGGTTTTAATGATTGTGGTCCATCACATAATGCTTTTTCTGGATTATTATGCACTTCAATCATTAATCCATCACATCCTGCTGCGACTGCTGCTTTTGCCATTGGATTGACTAACCACCATTTTCCTCCAGCATGGCTAGGATCAACAATAATAGGTAAGTGTGTCAATTCTTTGATTACTGGGACTGCTTGTAAGTCTAATGTATTTCTTGTGTATGATTCAAATGTTCTCACTCCTCTTTCACATAGGATGACATTTGGATTCCCACTTGCCATGATATATTCTGCTGACATGATCCATTCTTGGAATGTTGCACTCAACCCTCTTTTTAACAAGATTGGTTTCTTTGTTGTTTTCCCGACTTTCTTTAACAAGTCGAAGTTTTGCATGTTTCTTGCTCCAATTTGAATCAAGTCTACTTTTTCAATAAATTCATCTAAGTATTCTGCATCCATCAATTCTGATACGATTGGTAATCCTGTTGCTTCTTTAGCTGCTACTAGAATATCTAACCCTGCTGATCCCATTCCTTGGAAAGCATATGGTGATGTTCTTGGTTTGAATGCTCCACCTCTTAATAGATTAGCTCCTGCTGCTTTGGCTGCTTTAGCGATTTCAATCACTTGTTCCTTGCTTTCTACTGAACATGGTCCTGCGATCACTGCTAGATGTCCTCCACCAATTTTAACGCCACCGACATCGATAACTGAGTCTTCTGGATGGAAAGCTCTATTCGCTAATTTATATGGTTCTGATACATGCATTACTTTTTCTACAGCTGGATCAACTTCAATCGATTCTGGATCTACTTTTGTTGTATCTCCAATAATTCCAATAACTGATTGTGTTGCCCCATTTACAACATTTACTCTTAACCCTAATTTTTCTACTGATCCTGATACTTTTTCTACATCTTCTTTAGATGCTGTTGATTTCATTACAATAATCATATTACTTGTCCCCTTTTCTTCATTTCCCTTGATATAAATAAAAAAGCTCTCATCCTCTAAGGACGAGAGCTATAGCTTCGTGATACCACCTTTGTTTATTAGTATATTACTATACTAACCTCATCGAGTACAATCATACTCTTCCACTTTAACGGGTGTAACCGGAGATGCCTACTTAAAACTGTTCAACACTCTACTCCAAGATGAATTCAACAAAAATCTCTACTTTCCTTTTCACCTACCAGGAAATCTCTACGCTAAAGATCAACGTCTACTCTTTCTTTTCACAGTATTTATATCAAATGTGATTACATTTTATACAAATTGTTATCATCTGTCAACCATTTGTTTTAAATATAATAAAAACTCTATTTTGTTGGTTATTTGCTTATAGGAAGTTTTATTATATCTTTAACACCTACAAAATATCAAATATATACTCGATTAGTTGTATCTTTGATTCTTTTCTTTTCAATGATTAGAATATCTAGAAAAGAGTTTGACAATATTATTGAACAGATCAATGAGGTATTGGATACTGGAGCATTTATTACAGCGGTAGTAACATTTATGATCTTTGCAATAAATATTGCTTTAACATTTTTATCTTATACCTTATTTAAACAAACTACTGTTAATAACAATATTATAAGTATGCTCTATTCAAAGCATCCTTATATTATAGGATTGATTGTTATATTGCTTCTTCCTTTTGTAGAAGAAATTCTATTTAAAGCTCAAATATTTAAAAATACAAAGTCTTTAGATAATCATAAAGTAATTAAAACAATTATTATTGCCCTACTCTTTGCATGTTTTCATTGTATAACTGAAATAGTAACACTAAATTATAAAGTTATTATTTCAATGATAAATTATATATTATTTTATTCAATAACAAATACGATCTACATACGTAGCAATTACAATATTATGAAACCAATTGCTATACATATGTTACTTAATGCTTTATCACTAATAATTTCATTATAAACGTGTAAATAATCAATTTTATAATGTTAAAAAAGGACTGTACAAAATCATATTCAATACCGTAACAGTCCTTTTACTGTAAAATCATTTATTCATTTTTTATACTACTATTTATATTTATGCACTTATTTGGTTAATATTTTTATCAGCTAATCGATATTTATGATGAGCAATTGACTCAACTGCTTGATCATGAGTAACAATAATAATTGTTTTCCCATTTTCATTTAATTGTTTCAATAAATCTAAAATAATCATTTTATTTTTAGAATCAAGATTACCTGTCGGTTCATCACATAAGATGATTTCACTAGGTTTTACAAATGCTCTTGCAAAGGCTACCCTTTGTTGCTCTCCTCCAGATAGTGAGCTTACTTTTTCATTTTTTAGTTCTTCTAAATGAAGTTGTTTTAAAATAGATTCAATCTTTTTATGATGATTCCCTTTTGTATATTTTAATCCCAGTTCTATATTTTGATAAACTGTTTCATCATCAATTAAGGCATAATTTTGAAAAATATAACTGATGTCATTTCTTAAAATCAACATAGCTTGTCTAGTATTTGGTTTTACATTTTGATAATCAAGAATATTGATTGCTCCTGCTGTTGGTTTTAAAAGTAAGCCAATAATATTTAAAAGGGTTGATTTTCCTGAACCACTTTCTCCCATAATCGTGTTGATCGTTCCTTTTTCAATAGCTAGATCAAGATTTTCAAATAATACTTTTTGATTAAACTGCATTTTGATATCTTCTAGTTCTAAAGCATTCATTTTACGAACCTCCCTTTAGATAATAGACTGTTTTTACATTATAAATATAATATGTCACATATATATGTAATAATCCATCAAACAATAAGAATAATACTGGAACCAGCAAATATTCTCTACATAAAACTAAAACTGGTAGATAACATACTAGCAATTCTAAATATAAATTTTTAAAGATATCCCATCTGTTTAACCCCATGATCTTTTTGACCATTACCTTTTTCATATTTAATTTTATATAAAAACAATAATTTTCATAAAGAATCATGATTATCAACAAAACTGTCAATAAAGTAATGATTGTATTTTTAAAAATATAATATGGTGAGCGTAATTCAGTTTGTTTTATATAGTCATCTAAAGAATACCATTTCAATGTTCCTTCAAAACGACTTCCTTTAACAATTTTATCAACTTGATGAATTGTCTTTTTTATATAGATATTAATATAAGGATTTCTTTCTTTTCTTTGATAGTATTTTCCATAAACAAATAGAATTGCCTTGTCATTTGTTTCTTCACAACTACTTGCATCTAAATTTCTTAAATGAGGTTGTTCATTATTTATAACAACTTTTTCTAGTTTCATATTTCTTTCTTGTAAAAATTGTTGGATATCAATATCTTTTAACGATTCAGGAACAAGAACAAAACATTGGTCTGTCTCTAAATTAATATTGAGTTTTTTTCCGCTTATATCAATCATTGGAAATTGTTTTAAATATTGATAATTTACAATATATTCATCAACATTTTCCCTAAACGGTTGCCACATAAAAGAAATAGCACCATTTTTTTCTAGCAAGTCATAATAATACTGATATTCTTGAATACTTGAATTTATTTTTCCATCAAAAACATCATTTAAACTATAATTAAAATCCTGATAATGATAATCCATCGTATAGATATTTATATAATCTTCTATTCCTTGATAATTAGACTTAACATACTGTAAATTTTGAAAATCATTGATAAGTATTTGATTATATTGAACTATCAAAGGCATCAGAAGCAACATAAATATAAGTTTTGCTATATAATTTATATTTAAGAAAATCTTTAGGCTTTTATTTCCATATAAACCATCCAGCTTAAAATGTATTGACAAATAAATTGTCATAATAATCAATATTACAATAAGGCTTACGATTTCTAGTAAACTGATTACAAATAAACTGAAAATCATTTTATTTGTAAAAACATTGATATTTTCTACAAAGCAAACAAATAAAACAACAGGAACTAAAACTGAGAATATCATTCCTAATAAAAATGTCTTCAAATATAAATCTTTAACAATCTCTATTACGCTTACACCATTTAAAAAATAAATCATATGTGTTTTTTTATTTTTTGTTATCCATCCTATGATAATCAATAAAAATACAATAGCGCAAATAACAAACATAGTCATATTAATACTTACATGATTATTATCACTTTCATGTTCATCTATTTCCATCTTTTCATTTCTTTTTATTGGATATTTTATATCTAATTCTTTTAAAAATGATGAAATCATTTTATTATTTCCACTAAAATAATAATCCCCTACTACATCATGATTATTATACAAATATGATATTGGTTTTATATTTAAAAATATATTTTTACCCATTGAAAACAATGAAATTGCATTTTTATTTTTGTCTAAATTAGAATAATATTTTTTTTGCTTTAAATCACCGAAATCAATATCTTTATCTACGATAATATCACATAGATCATGAATATTTTCATGGGAATAAATATAATAGTTATATATTTCTCTTTTTTCATCAAAATCAGATTTTACGACAGTAACTTTATATTTATCAGCCAATGTAGATAAGTCATTTATAAAGTCTTTATTATTTTCATAATTAGTCTGTTCAAAAGTAACTATATTATTAAATTTATTATTTATCGAATCGATTCCATATAAATTATCCTCATGCGTTGTTTGATACTTATTATAAATATCATAAAACAAGAAAGATGAAACGATAATAATAATCCCTGTAAATATTTTTTTCATAAAAATCTATGATTCTACTCTTATTTTATGAGTATGTGCTTTTTTTGATCTAACAGTTACTTTTGATTTGACATAAGAACTAGTAAGACTTTGTGGACCAACAAATTCCCCACCATTTACAACGCTTACATAAGCACAAAAATATTGATTTCCATTTCGTACAGTTCTTTTTGTCCAATGATTTCCTGATTTATCAGTCAAATTATTTTGAGTCCATCCTCCTGAATAAGCTGAAAAAGAATCAGCTTGATAAAAACCTGGATAGTCCTTACCATCTGCATGATTTTTTACACCTGCATCACGAAATGCAAAAACAGAACCTGAAGCTAACATAACCATACTTAATACTAGTGAAGCAATACTTTTTTTCAACATGATTATTTCCTCCTTTATTTATTTTTAGGTAAGCGCTTTCTTTGATTACAGTCTAGCATAAATAAATCATATGTCAACAAATACTTATCTTATATAGGCATTGAATTAAATATGTTATATGTTTATAATTAAATTAGGTGATAATGATATGGCTAAAAATACAAAAGGCTTTTTCAAAATGGAAATGTTATTATTAAAAATAATAAGCGAAGGTGATTGTTATGGATATCAAATAGTACAAACTTTAGATAAAATCTCTAATGGAACAATACATATTGCTGAGGGAACAATGTACCCTATTTTATATAGATTATTAGATGAAGGTTTAATCAGTGATGAAAAAAGACTTGTTGGTAAAAGACAAACAAGAATTTATTATCATATTGAAGAAAAAGGTATTGTACATATGCAGAAACTATATGAAGAATATTTAACAATGATTAATAGTATTGAAAGAATTATGGAGAATAAATATGAAAGTGAATAGAAATGTAAATAAATATATCAAAGATTGTAAACATTTTTTCCCATTTTTATCAAAAAACGAAAAAATCTTTTTAAAAAGATTAAAAACAAATATTATTGAAAATATCGATTCTGATAATATAACTTATGATGATTTATGTAATGAATTTGGTTATCCTTCTGATATTATTATTTCCTATTTTGAAGATCAAGATGCTAATTATTTAATTAAACAATCTCATATAAAAAATATTTTGAAAAAAGCAATCATTTTTTGCACTATAGCTGTTCTAATATGTTGTTTATGGCGTGGAATACTTATTTATAAAAGCTATCGTGATTCTGAAAATTCAAAAATCAAAAATATAGAGTATACAATTGAAGAGAAGAATTAATTATGAAAAAAATTATTACAATACTAACAATCTTAAGCAGTATTTTATTCTTATCATTTCCTGTGTCTGCATTAGAACAAAAAAAGAAATTATTCAATTAGATAATGGATACTATCTTGAAACAATTATAGAAGAAACTCCTACAACAAGAGCATCTAATCAAAAAACAGCTAAAAAAACAGGAAATTACAAAAATGCTCAAGGAACAACAATGTTTAGTGTAACTGTAACTGGCACTTTCACATACACAGGTTCTTCATCAACATGTACAAAGTCTATTGCCAGTGCTACATCTAAAAATGCAAATTGGAAAATTTCTTCAAAAAGTGCTTCCAAATCAGGAAATAAAGCTACTGCAAAAGCAACAGCAAAAAGATATGTAGATGGAACAGCAGTAGAAACACAAAATTGTACTGTTACATTAACTTGTAGTTTAAACGGTTCTTTATCTTAAAAACATTATTTTAGGATAAAACATAATTTTCATCAATTTAACTTTTTACTTCTTATTCAATCATATTATCTATTTTGCTATACATAAATAATAAAAGCTTCTTGATATAAAATATTATGAGCCAAGTTGGCTCATATTTTTTTATTTTTCTTCACACGTTTACGTATTTTAAATCTAATAGAGTTATTTAATATTTTTTATTTATTAGTATAAAAATACGTCCAAGACTTCTCAAAATATTACACTATTAGTATAATTTATATGTAATGTTAATAACAAAAAAAGGTAATAAAACATGATAATATTTTTTTACATTGTAATATTTATAATTGCAATTATTTATTTTGCACATGAGTTTTTAAAAAAACTAAAATAAAACATTTAATTTCTAATAAATTTAAAGATAGTAGAGATAAAGTATTAGATCTTACTGAAATTCAAAACTTTACTATCACTTTTGAAAAATATGCTTTTCCATTACCGATTATTGTTAATTATTATAATTCATTATTAAAAAAGGATGATAAAAATAAATTACAAGAAGTTCTCCCTTCTATTTATTGTATAATATATGATAATAAATTATATTTGATTAATAAAAATATTAGAAATAAATCTTATATTTATATGGAAAATAAGCAAGTTGATAAAAAAACACATAAAACATATAATAAAAACATCTCATTAGAGATGTTATCATCACTTGGAGCGGGTGATGGGAATCGAACCCACGTAGTCAGCTTGGAAGGCTGAAGTTCTACCATTGAACTACACCCGCAAGTATGGTGCCCGAAACCGGACTCGAACCGGTACAGCTGTTACACCGGCAGATTTTGAGTCTGCTGCGTCTACCAATTTCGCCATTCGGGCTTGTGTGCCTTATCATTATAACAAGACCTTTATTATAAAACAAGCAAAAAATAAAAAAAGAGTATTCCCTACTCTAATTTATCTTTAAAATCATTCCATTTTTCTTCTGTGAAATTTTTTACACGATCAATCCCATTTTCTACATCATCTACAGCATCTTGAAAAATACCTTCCCCATTTCCATAATAATGCATCATCAATGTTTTCGTTTTCTTTCCTAATTCTAAAATTTCTTTTTCTTCACTTGATAACTTTTGATCTGTATTTTTTTCTATATACTCTAATCGACTCGCAGCTGCGTAAACTTTTTTAGCTTCTTCTTGATTATCTTGAGTAATTCCTTCTTTTATTTTATCATAACCATCTAAAATTGTTTGTGTCAAGGCTTTAACATCTTGTTTAGAAGTATCATTTTCAACATCTTGATCTATTTGATCAAAATCATCCTTTACATCATCCCAAGCAATTTCTACGTTTCCTTTAAAACCACTATCAGTTGTTTGATTTCTACAGCCTGTTAAAGTAAAAGTACAAGTTATTAAAAGTATCAAAGTTATAATATATCTTTTCATTTTATTCCTTCTTTCATTTCTAGTATGTCCTTGATATTTTATTTCATACTTTTATTGAAGAAAAAGCATGTTTTCGATAAAATATAAAAAAAGAGGAATGCTTATGACAAATAAAGAAAGATTTATAGAATTATATAAAACAAATATAAAAAGACCTGGAAGCGAAAAACTTCTTGAATATTTATTATCTCCACATTCTGATTTCTTTGAAGCACCTGCCAGTGCACGATTTCATGGAAGCTATGATGGTGGATTACTTGAACATAGTTTAAATGTTTATTATTGTTTGAAAGATTATCTTCAAAGAGAAAGAGTGAAAGATACATATCAAATGAATTATAGTGAAGAAACAATTGCGATTGTTTCATTATTACATGATTTATGTAAAATTAATTGTTATAAAAAGGGAACACGTAATGTTAAAAAAGATGGTCAATGGATTCAAGTACCAAACTATGAATATGATGATCAATTGCCATATGGTCATGGAGAAAAAAGCGTTTATATGATTAGTGGTTATATGCGTCTTACAAGAGAAGAAGCTTTTGCGATTAGATATCATATGGGCTTTTCTGGAAATGAAGATGCTAGAAATGTTGGAAAAGCTTTTGAAATGTTTCCTATTGCTTTTGCATTAAGTGTTGCTGATATGGAAGCTACTTATTTTATTGAGGGGAAAGAATAATGAATGAGTTATTTATTGAAAGAATGAAAGAATTATTAAAAGATGATTTTGATGCTTTTATGAATTCTTTAAATGAAAATGAAGTTAAAGGATTTTATTTAAATCCTTTAAAAAAGGATGTTTTAAATCATTTAAATCATCAATATATAGAAAAACATCCTTATGTAGATGGTGGTTATTATTTTGATTATCTTCATTATCCACTAGGTAAAAGTCCTTATTTTATGTGTGGACTTTATTATATTCAAGAACCAAGTGCTATGAGCGTAGCCGCTTGTTTAGATATTAAAGAAAATGATTATGTTTTAGATATGTGTGGTGCTCCTGGAGGTAAGACGTGTTATGTTGCCAGCCGTCTTTCTAATGAAGGATTAATGATTGCTAATGATATTTCTAAATTACGTGCTTCTATTTTATCAAGTAATATTGAAAGATTTGGTTTAAAAAATACAATTGTGACGAATTGTGATCCTTTAAAAATGAAGTTTGAAAGTTTCTTTGATAAAATCATTTTAGATGCTCCTTGTTCTGGAGAAGGTATGTTTAGAAAAGATAAAGAAGCAATTGATACTTGGTCAATGCAAAAGATAAATGAGTGTGCTTATATTCAAAGAAACTTAATTGATCAAGCATATAAGATGCTTAAAAAAGATGGCATTTTAATTTATTCTACATGTACTTATTCTTTAGATGAAAATGAAAAACAAGTTGAATATATGATCAATGAATTAGGTATGAAATTACTTCCAATTAATAAAAAAGAAGGAATGTCTGATGGTTTTATTGAAGGAACCATTAGAATGTACCCTCACATTAATCGTGGTGAAGGACAATTTATAGCCATGTTACAAAAAACAACAGAAACAGCTATTTCAAAAGAAAAAATTTTAAAACCAAATTTAAAGAAAGAACAGCTACAACTTGTTCAAAAGTTTTATCAAGAAAACTTAAATATTCCTGTACCACCTTATCTTTATCAATCAAATAATCATGTCTATGCTATTTTAAATCATTTTCCTGAACTTCCAATCAAAGTTTTAAGAAATGGTCTTTATTTAGGAGAATGTAAAAAAGGAAGATTTGAACCAAGTCTTTCACTTGCTCTTACTTTAAATAAAGATGATGTTAAAAGATCTTATAATTTTAAATGTGATAGTCAAGAAGTAAAAGATTATCTTTCTGGTTTAACCTTGAAAGGAAATAATCAAAAAGGCTATGGTGTTATTTTTGTAGATGGTTATCCACTTTCTTTCTATAAAGAAAGTAATAATCAAGTTAAAAATTTATATCCTAAAGGACTTAGACGATGAAAAGATATTTAGAAATTGAAAAAATCGTATATCAAGAACTTGAAAAAAACTGTTTTGGAAACAAAAAATGTTGTGGTCAAGCTTTTTTGTAACACCACGACCTAATTTCTGCCACAGGGGT
>ERZ1673752.318-NODE-318-length-86479-cov-12.677821_pt1 | contig 86479 bp, 84 predicted proteins | sample MGYA00580195_ERZ1673752 | MGnify/ENA primary metagenome ERZ1673752 (study PRJEB41218, sample SAMN15661744) | gut metagenome | host: Homo sapiens | place: Canada: London | collected 2015-08-20/2019-03-30 | study: EMG produced TPA metagenomics assembly of...
ACCCCCTTCTGGTCCAGACCGCGTACCCCCGCCTCGGCCCCCAACCACACCCCCACCGACGCCCCTTGCGCGGCAGATAGAGGCGAGGCACGCCATTAATTTGCTGTCACCGCCCGGTTTATATATACTGTTTAGGCACTTCGGGGCATTGGCGCAGTTGGTAGCGCGCTTCCATGGCATGGAAGAGGTCAGGGGTTCGAATCCCCTATGCTCCACCACAAACCCAAAATCGCAGCTCGCGCCCTTTTGCGTGTCAGAAAATCAAGCAAAAACGACCTATTTCACCCACAACCTCAACACGCAACACAACGTGCTGACCAACAGGTTGTTGCCTGGCGGTTACACGACTCGCAGGCGGTATGAGCGGTTTAAAACATTGACTTATAAATCCCGAATTCACTATAATATAGACGGAAGCACTTCGGTGCTCCACTTCCGAAGCCCGCAGCAATGCGGGCTTTCGTGTACCCCCATCAGAAAGGCTAATGTGTACGTTGGTTATTTTGACGAATTTGGTCACAACGGCGCATATGTAGGGCGATATGACAGTTCTTTTAAGACTCATCCCGTGTTCGGTCTCGGTGGTTTCGTGATTCCAGCAGATAACGTTCGAGAGCTTTCCCGAATGTTCAGAGCTATCAAAGAAAATGGGTTACGCGAGGAAATCGAAGCAAAGGTAATATCACAAGGCAAACGGGTAGAGAGGTGGGAGAAAAAAGGTTCCGCGCTGCTAACCACCAGGAATATTGAGAAATACCGTGAGACTCGCAGACTAATTTTTCGTGTCATCAACGCGTTGAAAAAATTAGATGCCCAGGTGGTGTTTTACGGTCAAGAGAAGCTCCGTGGTACCCCCGTCCAGGTGGGCGAGACCAATGCACACCGCTATGACCACGCGATGAAACAGTTGATTCAGCGCATTAATTGGACACTACCTGATGATGAGAATCTTTTGCTCGTGTTGGATAAACAGGGCGAGCGAGAGCGCCTTGAGATCTTCGCAAGCGCCGCAGCGTTTATGTTCAGCAGTGAGAATGCCACCAAGCTTATTGAGCCTCCGATGGAGGTGGAGAGTCATTTGTACCAGACGGTACAGTGTGCGGATTGGATCTGCGCGGTTCTTGGAAGAATTGCGGCCTATAAGTATGACCCTGATTTCTCTGAATTCCAGTGGGCTGTGAAGTATTTTGGTGACCGGTTGGCGCAGGTTACAAGCGTGAAATCAAAGATACGTTCCAGCACTCCCGAGGCAAGGGACGTCTATCCGCAGTATTTGGGAAACTTCGCTACTTGTTACCTTTAGAGCGTCTAGTACTTTTATACCGCACGAGGAAGGGCATCAACTCCTTGGTAACCGTCATTACTGCAGTCAGAAAATAGGTAACGGCGCTGCTCACACTGCGGTTTCTCAGACGAAAATCTGCAACGCTCAACTGAGTCGGGTGAACGCGCTTCTGCCACTTTGAATCATTTGCGAGGGGCAAATACCCGCACTTTACTCAAACCAGATTCTATTTCGTCGCTATGAGTTGTGAGGCTCTTCCTGCAGATATTCCTGTGAGTGCGGCAATATCGCGCATGGTAAAACCGTCATGGCTGAGTAATTTTGCTGTGGTCGCAGTGTTTTCCAGCAACTGTTCTTCGGCTTTGGCTAATTCGGAACGGCAAGTGGCTAAATTCATAGTTTGCACGAGCCGCCTATCTAAAGTGTCATCTGGCACCAGTTCAATCTCGACATCAGCGTCATCTGGGAGGTCAGCAGCGAGAATGATTGCGTCGCCCATTCCAGCCAGCAGACGACGCAGGGTTGGTGCGTAGTCTACCGCTTCGGGGTAGTCGATGGATTGCCCTATCCATTGCCCTTGTTCTCGATTGAGCGTAACTTTGTACTTCATTTCGTTACCCATCCTTTCCCAAGAGCCGGCTCTAACTGTTTTTCGATGTTTCGTAGGGTACCTGGCGGTATGTCTTTCCCAGGGTGATTCGGTACAGTCGCATAAACCACGGTGCCGTCTGTCGCGGTGAGTTGCCAGCGACGGTGCGAGCCACGCTGGCGAATCATTTTCCCGCCATGTCAGCCGATTATCTGTTCCAGCTCCTTTGACCTCGCAGTCCAAGTTTAACGCATGAACAACACCTAGTAAGGCCGCTAAACAAAACTGCTCAAAAATTCAACAGCCACAAAAGCACATTTACATCTGCCGCCGACCCTACTTGAACGGAACAAAAACCTGGGTCAGTTCGCCATTTTCCGGCACCCACAATACCGTGTCCCCCTGGGAAACACGTGGTCATATCCTCTCAGCGAATCCATCAGTAACGGATGGCTTTAGCAAGCTGCAAAATCTCTGGCGCGTTGAAGTTATCATTTACGCATGGGACAGCAATATGGGATTTTCGAGTGGGATGATGATGAGCTTACGCCTGGACGAAAGAAAGAAGGCGGCTGGTCACAAAACCTGTTCGACTCTGACGGACATTTAAAAGCGAATGCCCGTTTTGTGCCCTTGGAAGAGGAGCCAGACGATGACCTTTACGAGACTAACCTCGTATACGTGCCAACCGAGCAGCGACGCTTAAATGAGGAGGAAGAAAAGTTAGCTCAGTTTCTGGGTGCCATACTCGCAGAAGTTATTCGCGAAGGTATCGAAGCAGCTTTACCTCACGTCAAGAACTGGTGGAACGAAACCGCCAAGCCAACTGCTGTCAGTACCATAAAAAAGGTTACAGCCGACAGAAAAAAGCCAAAAGAAAAGCCAGAGAAGAAAGCAATTCCTGTAAAGAAACAACAGTTTTCCAAAGAGCTTGAAGCCACCCCCAAGAAACCTACGATGTCCAAGGCTGAAGCACAGGCAAGAACTCTTGCTGCTCTTGCTGCGCAGATGTTCAGCCAGGAACAGTTTGATTTGATTCGGGATGCGCGAATAGTTGATGAACGAGGAGAAATTGAGGGCTCAGACATTTTTGCGGAAGTTCCGCAAAAAACACTGAACGAACTGGTAAAGCAACTCGTGCACCGACCTGAGCTCCTATCAGATACGAATCTTGCAGGCTTGGCTTCCTGGTTCAGCGCTCAGCAAACTCGAGAAATTGCCTCAAGTCATATCCAAAATGAAGAGAACGAAAAGGAGGACTGACCCGGACACGTACATATCGAGCAATTTCAGCAGGTTTATGCTTTTGAACTCTTCGAGAGTCCTGTGTTCAACACCCATCTCGGTAAGCGATTCGTCGGTTTCCCCAAGAGTGAACTCTTTTCTGAGCTTCTGGTTGATTACGTGAAGCATATTAACGAAGTAGTCGCGCTCAGTTTGACCACCGACAAGCCCAAGTAACTGCTTCTTACCTTCGCCTCCCTTGGCTCAGGTATAAAACAGGCGATTTTCCGGTCCAATGATTTCATGTCCCCCTTAGAGCCGCCTTTGTCCGCTCAGGTACTGCTCGATGAACTCCGTTGGGGTCATGATTTCGGGGCGCTCTATGCCAAGGTCCTCGAAGTCTTTATCGCCGGTAATCAGGATGTCGATGTCGTCATGTGTCGCGCAATACAGAACTGGGTAGTCGTTGGGGTCACGAATCGCAAACAAGTCCTTCGGGATGTGCAGCGGCGTGTAGGTGAGCTCGTAGCTGAGCCTCTCCAGGAAGTGATCCAAGCTTTCCGTCTTGTCCGGAAACTTACGTAGGGCGACCTCCGTGAGTTCCTCAACTACATAAGACGGAATGACCATCTGGTGTGCCTCGGTAATGAATCGCACCATGTCGCGAAACCGCGAGGTTGGAAAGAAAACCATCGAGATGAGGACATTGGTGTCCAGCATTATTCTCATTTGGTTACGCCAGCCTTGGCGCTTTCAGCGGCACGTTCGCGGCGAACTTCTTTGACCATGTCCACAACATCTTGCTCGGTCTTGATGCCGAGCCGGTCGGCCACACCAGCGAAGTCGGCCTGAGCCTCGATAAGGGCTTGTACCGAGGCGTTGACCATGACTACGCCCTGGCCATCGTCAAGGAACAGTACTTTGTCGCCGTCTTTAACCCCGAGTTTACGGCGGACCGAAACCGGGATAGTGATTTGACCCTTTGAAGTAATCTTTGCCAGCTCCATGATTCGCACCTTTCTTCGGGGTATAGGTTCTCACGGGATTCCTTACTTTCCTTACTTATTATTCTAGGATGATTCCGTGATTCGGTAAAGGGCTCGGCCCTGAAGGATTCGGGGTTTCTTTGGCGGGGAAGAGGCCAGGACTGCGCCCGGAAGCGTCCAGGGTTCCACCTAATCCCGTGAAAGAACACGACCTTGGAAATGTCGCTCATTTACTCAGCGCTAAATACCCTTCAACCAGTCCAGTTACCCCGAAGACTAAGCCTGAACCGCGGTGTCGGACACGCCCACGTTATACGAATCAATCCGCCAGTAAGGCTCGCGATGCTCGGACTGAACCACCGCCCAATGGCAGTTGTCCAAACCGCGCAGCCCGTACCACTGGGCGGGGTCGTGTCCCAGCAAAGTCACGATTCCCTGCGTGGTGGCGGACCCGTGGGAAACAAACAAAATGGTTTCGCCATCAGCAATTTTGTCAGCCCAGTCGCGGTAAGCCCGAGACACTCGCAGTCCAACCTCGCGGCGCGGCTCCACCTTGGTGGTTTCCGGGTCAGGGTCTCCGAAATCTCGCCACGAGGTGAAATCATCGGGCCAGCCCGCCTTGATTTCCGTGGCGTTGAGCCCTTCCCAAGTCCCAAAAGCGCGTTCCATCAGGCGTTCGTCGACTTCTACGGGCAAGCCGAGCCGGTCGGCCAGCGCGTGGGCGGTGTCGAGGGCGCGGCCCAAAGGTGAGGAAACCACCCTTGTGAAGGGAAAACGAACCAACCCGGCTGCGGCGTCTTTGGCCTGTGCAATCCCCGTTTCGTTGAGGGGAATGTCAACCTGCCCCTGGACCCGCTGCTGTTTGTTGTAGTCAGTTTGTCCATGGCGCCACATCACCAAGGTTTTCGTCATAGTCCTGTGCTCCTTTCCGGTCGGCCCGCCGAGATTTGTCCCTGACTTGTCGGTTCTATGAATCGTCCTCGCCGATGAGGTCCAGCGGAGAGACGGGTTCGGACGCCTGCGCAGCGGGGCTGGACGGAGCGGGACTGTCAGTCTGAGCGGCCGGTTCCTCTGGATCGGGCACCTCGACCAGGGGCGCATCGGCCCACAAACGTTCCAGCGCGTAGAACTGCCGGTCGTCCTCTTGCTGGACATGCACCACCAGCAACCCGTAATCGAGCAAAACCCAATGAGCCTGAGCCAACCCCTCGCGACGCAGCAGCTTTAGGCCAGCTTTCGTCATCGCCTCGTCAACAGCATCAACGATGGCGCGCACCTGACGGTCGCTATTACCCGTAGCCAGCACAAACATGTCAGTCAGCACCAAGCGTTCGGAGACATCCAGGGCGATGACCTCCGTGGCTTTCTTTGATTTTGCTGCTTGACCTGCTGCTATGGCGAGTTCGATGGACTTGGCGTCAGCACTCATACAGAAAAAATCCCCATTTCGGTTGTGGAATCGGGCAGGAAAGCATCTTCCGGCGCGGTGGTTGGAGGGTCAGCAGCTGCGCTCAGCGTGGCTCCTGTCTCTAGCGTTGTTCCAGAGGCGGTCGTGACCGCGGCGTTCTTGTCCAGAGCGAAGATGAGCATGCCCACGACCACGACGGTCACCAGCACGACCAACGCCCAGCGGGCCGCCTGACCCAGCATCAGCAAAGTTTCGCCCCAACGCCCGGACTTGCGAATCAAACGTTCGGTGAAGGACTCCTCGAACTCGAAGTCTTCCCAGTCGATGTTTTCCAGTTCTTCATCGGTGATGTCCTCGCCGAGTTCCTTACGCAACACCTCGACATCGGCCTCATGGAACTTCTGTTCGGCTTCTTTGAGCTCTTGAAGTTGTCGAGCCTCGGCCTCTTCCAGGCTTTCGCGGCGTGTCGAGCGGGATTCTTGCGGATTCCACAAGGGCGGCATTCCGGGCCGGCCGTAAGGCATCCCGGGCATTCCGGGGCGGCCGTAAGGCATTCCCGGCATACCCGGCATTCCGTAGCCAGGCATTCCCGGCATTCCCGGCATTCCGGGCATTCCGGGACGACCGTAAGGCATTCCGGGCATCCCGTAACCAGGCATTCCTGGCATACCGGGCATCCCCGGCATCCCTGGCATTCCAGGGCGGCCGTAGGGATTCGGACGTCCCCACATTCCATAGGGGGCGCCGGGCTGTCCCGGCATTTGACCCGGCATCTGCCCGGGCATTCCCGGGCGACCTGGCATTGCGGGCTGGCCGGGTATCTGTCCCGGTTGGCCTGCCATTCGGGGATCACCGGACGGAGCTCCCGGAGCCTGAACCAGCATCTGTCCAGGTTGTCCGGGCTGGTTAGGTTGTCCGGGCTGGTTGACTTGACCAGGCATCGGTACCGGCTGTCCCGGCATCGCTACCGGCTGTCCCGGTTGTCCGGGTTGATTAATGTTCCCAGGCCAACCGGGCTGGCCAGCCACCTGACCGGGCTGCCCCGGGCGTCCGGGCTGGTTAGGTTGGCCGGGTTGTCCTGGCATCTGACCGGGCTTCTGTACTGGTTGTCCCGGTTGGTTAGGTTGTCCCGGTTGCCCAGCTGACAAGGGCGGGCGAGTCGCGGAGCCCGGTGCCATTCCCGGAGCCGTGGGGTTCGCTGGGCGCAGACCAGGCATTCCGGGTTGTATCGGCGCTGTTCCCGGTGCTGTTACCGACGGGGTAGGCTGCTGCGGCTGAGCGGCTCCCATCTGGTCGGGTCGCGGTATGGGAGGGTTCGGCCGAGAAGTCGGCGGCATCGCTGGTCTGGCTGAGGCGGAACCCGCCGGGGCAGAACCTGCCGGAGCGGACGGTAGTGGCCGTGACGCACTACCCGGCACAGGAGGGTTCCCGGACGGCTTGCTGACCGGGGCGGAACCTGCCGGAACGGACGGTAGTGGCCGAGACGCACTACCCGGAACCGTAGGATTCGCGGACGTCCTGCTGACCTGAGCTGAACCAGCCGGAGCGGACGGTAGTGGCCGAGACGCACTACCCGGAACAGGAGGGTTCGCCCCCGGCCTGCTGACCTGAGCAGAACCTGTCGAGTTCGGCGCTACTGTGGGAATCATCCCCGTAGTGGAAGGGGGCACCGGAGTTCCCGGCGTCGGCAACTGACGAACCGCCGTTTCCGCAGGACGATTCCCGACCGGAACTGCGGGCTTTTCGGGTACCACCGGAGTGGTGCCGCGCACGAGGGGACGCTGGACGCCGGCGACTTGTGGTCCGGCAGCACTCACGGCCTCAGCCTTGCCAACGACCGGAATCATGCCGGTCAGGGCGCCGTCCTCATCAACAGCACGCACCGCTTGGGCAGTATTGGGAACTTGCAGAGCGGGACCGGTCGAACCGGCACCGGGCAACACTTGTCCCGGCCGGGGGGCGCTAGCTCCCAAGCCCGGAAGATTGACCGCCTGTACCGGCACGGGTCGCGGCCTCGGCTTGCCCTCGCTCACAGTCCCCCTCTCGACAAATTCATCACTGAACCTTCTGGCTGAGCCGCGTCATTCACCGCGGCCGCCGTCAAAGCCGCCTTGGGAACGGCATATGACGTCTCTCGCGGATCCGACTGCAATCGCGTGTCGTCAGTATAGAGTCCGTATTTAGCAATATATTGAACAACGCCTTCGGGTACCAAATACCATACCGGCTGGTGTGATTTTACCCGATTCCGACAGTCAGTTGAACTGATTGCCATGGCCGGAACCTCGACCAGAGAGACGTGCTGTGCCGGGAGGTTAGCGGGATTAAAGGAATGTCCTGGCCGAGTTACCCCCACGAAGTGCGCCAGTTCAAACAGCTGGTCGATGTCTTTCCAGCGCATAATGTCAGAAATCGCGTCAGCCCCGGTGATAAAGAATAGTTGCACGTCGCCTAAAGCGGCTTTCAGGTCAGTCAGAGTGTCAATCGTATAGGTCGTTTTGGCTCGGTCGATATCCACGCGAGACACCGAAAACCGCGGATTAGAAGCGGTTGCGATAACCGCCATCAGGTAGCGGTGTTCAGCCTCGGTGACCGGGCGTCCCAGCTTAAACGGCTGCATGAAAGTGGGCACAAAAATAACTTCGTCAAGGCCGAAGACCGCCTGAACTTCCGAAGCTGCCACCAGGTGACCGTGGTGAATCGGGTCAAAAGTGCCGCCCATCACGCCAATACGGCGCCGACGCTGGTAGGGCTTTGCCGAATTGTCGGAATCCAACGCCCAAACGCATCTGTGCGAGCGAGACTCCATGACAGCCTTTCCTATCCCTTTGCCGCCCATTATGAGCACACAAAACATCCTTTTGTGAAATTATACCCATCCGGACCTGAGTGGTTCCTATAAATGGTGAGAGAATCTGCAATATCCTTTGAGTTTGTCCCCGCGCGCGACCTCTCCAGGCGCCCGTGGGTCCGGCTCACGAACGGACCTGACCGTGACCGCGGATGACGGATTTGGTGGTCGTCAGTGCTTCCATCCCCATCGGACCTCGTGCATGCAGTTTTTGAGTGCTGATGCCGATTTCCGCCCCCAACCCGAACATGGCGCCATCGGTGAATCGCGTGGAGGCGTTGACGGCAATCGCCGCCGCATCGACGGCATTCACGAAATGGTCAATGACGTCCTGGTCCTGAGCGACGACAGCCTCGGTATGACCGGTGGAATACCGTGTGATGTGGTCAATCGCCGCGTCTACTCCATCCACGAGCCGCACCGCCAAGTCGTAGTCCAGGTACTCCGTTTCCCAATCCTTTTCTGTGGCGGGCACAAGGTCGATCTGCTCAGTTTCCGGGTGTTGGCTCGCTACCGTGCGGGTCGCCTGGTCGGTGTGCAGGCGGACCTGGTTCGCCGCCAGCGCCGGCAGGACCAGCGGCAGGAACGCGGGCGCGATGCCGCGGTCCACCAGCAGGGTTTCCGCCGCGTTGCACACCCCGACCCGCTGTGTTTTCGCATTAATAACGATGCGCAGGGCATCGTCGAGTTTGGCGGATTGATCCACGTAAATGTGGCAGTTCCCCACCCCCGTCTCGATGACCGGAACCGTGGCGGTGTTCACCACCATTTTGATAAGTCCCGCTCCGCCCCGAGGAATCGCCAAATCCACCAATCCCCGCTGCGTCAAAATCGCCTCGACCGCCTCACGGCCCAGTCCGTCCAGGGTCTGCACGGCGTCTCGCGGCAAACCTTGCTGTTCCAGGGCTTGTTGAATAATGTCTACGAGGGTCCGATTGGAATGGACGGCGGCTGAGCCGCCCCGCAAAATGACAGCATTATTCGTTTTCAAGCTCAACGCGGCGGCATCTACGGTGACGTTCGGTCGCGCTTCATAAATCATCGCCACCACGCCCAGAGGCACCCGGATTTGTTCAATCCTGAGACCGTTTTCCATGGTGCGTCCCCACAGGGTTTGGCCTATCGGGCTGGGCAACGCCGCAATATCACGCACGGCGTCAGCCAGAGCCTGCACCCGCTCCGGGGTGAGCTGCAGTCTATCTCGCAGACCCGCGGGCATTTCATTGGCTTTGGCTTGCTCCATATCGCGTTCATTGGCCGCCAAGATTCGCTCGGTGTTGGTTTCGAGCAAACCAGCAATGGTCTCTAACAGCTGATTTGGGCTCCCCGCCCCACGCATCACCCGGCTGGCTGCCTGTGATTGCCGTGCTATCTGGCGCACTTGATCGTAAACACTCATGAGAAAAGGCTACCAACGATCAGTAGCGTGTCTCGGCCAAATAGTCGCGGTGGACGACCGGGCCGAGGTCCGTATTTTCTGCCTCAACTTGCGCGGAATCATAGGCGGCGATGCCTTTCGCGAGGATTTCGCCCCTGGTGTCAACCAGCTCCACCACGTCCCCGGCCTGGAAAGTCCCTTCCACCTCGGTGATACCGGCAGCGAGCAGCGATTTCTTTCCCTCAGTAATCGCCCGGGCCGCACCATCGTCCAACACCAGGCGTCCCTGCACGGTCGCCGCGTAAGCCAACCACAGCTGCTTAATCCCGCGTCGCGGACCGGTGACTCGAAACACCGTCCCGACCGGTTCCCCGCGCAGCGCCGGACCCAAATTATCGGTTGAAGTCAACACCACTTCGGTCCCGTTTGCGCACGCCACCCGCGCTGCCAGCAGTTTCGTGTGCATTCCCCCGGTGCCCCAGCGGGAACCAGCATTTCCCGCCTGCACGCCCGCTAAATCCTGTTCCCCTCGAACTTCGGGAATGAACCGCGCGGTCGGGTCGGAGGGATGGGCGGTGTACAAGCCGTCAACATCGGTACAGAGAATCAGTCGCTCGGCACGCACCATGTGCGACACTATCGCCGCGAGCCGGTCATTGTCCCCAAAACGCACTTCATCAGTAGCGACGGCATCATTTTCGTTGATAATCGGGATGATCCCCAAAGCCCGCAGCTTTTCCAGCGCGCGCGAAGCGTTGTTGTATTGCTGGTGGCCCACCACTTCCGCGGCCGACAAGAGAATCTGTGCCCCAATCACACCTTGCCAGGCCATCGCCTGATTCCAGCGATACATCAGCAGTCCCTGCCCGACCGCCGCCACCGCCTGGGCCGTAGCCAGGTCTTTGGGGCGTTCCTGGCGACCCAAAGGCTGCGAACCTGCCGAAATAGCCCCGGAGGACACCAACGCGATGTCCTCACCGCCCTTCTGAGCCCGCGCCAACAGCCGCGAAACCTCGTCGATACGGTTCAAATCCAAGTATCCGTCGGCCCTGGTCAGCGAGCTGGAGCCGATTTTCACTACTGTCGTCATGTGTTCAGCCTACCCGCAGCAGGGCGTTGGGGCGTATTCCCGGTCCTACTCGGTTTCCCCGGGGTCGCTCCACAGGCCGGATTCGCGTTCCGCGTCCAGTTCTTCACGAGCGCGTTTCTTAGCGTCCATCCAGGCGTGATAGTCGATACGGCGCTGCTGGTTGGTGCGGCGGGTATTTTCGTAAAGCCTCGAGTCTGTGCCGCGCGCGCCCAGCAGTTCCGCACCGGCTTGCAGGGTCGGTTCCCAGTCAAAAACAACGCCCGTCTCGGGGTCGCCAATAACGACGGTATCCCCCGCGTGAGCCCCGGCCTTCAGCAGGTCGTCCTCCACTCCCAGGTTTGCCAGGCGGTCGGCCAGATAACCGACCGCTTCGTCGTTAGTGAAGTCGGTTTGTTTCACCCAGCGCTCGACTTGCTCGCCACGGATAGAGAATCCCGGCGTGCCCTCGACAGTGGTTGCCTCGATGGTGTAGGCCTTGGTGGAGCGCGCCGGTTTCGGCTGCGGACGCAACACGGGACGCTCATTGTCATCCTCGGGCAGTTGGGAACGGTACTCCTGGACCATTTCGGCCAACCCAAACGCCAGTTCTTTCAAGCCTTCGTGAGTGGTCGCGGAAACTTCAAAAACCGGCCAGCCAAGTTTCGCAATCTCCGTTTCCATCAGCGCGGCCATGTCTCGCCCGTCTGGGACATCGATTTTATTGAGAATAATGGCGCGTTGGCGTTCCATCAGAGGTGGCAGGAAGTCCCTCCCGGGACGGTAGCGATCCAGGGACTTCGCGTAGTGGGAGAGTTCGCGTTCCAAAGTCTTAATATCGGCCAGCGGTTCACGTTCCGGATCCCACGCCGCCAAGTCCACCACGTGGGCAATCACGCAGCAGCGTTCGATGTGACGCAAGAAATCCAGCCCCAGACCTTTGCCCGCGGCCGCGCCGGGAATCAATCCGGGCACGTCCGCCACGGTGTAGCGTGCAACGGGATTATCCACCACCGCCAGGTTCGGCACCAGGGTCGTGAAAGGATAGTCCGCAATCTTGGGGCGTGCCGCGCTCATGGCCGCTACCAGCGAGGATTTACCCGCCGAGGGGTATCCCACCAGCGCCACGTCGGCCATCGACTTGAGTTCCAGAATGACGGTGCGTTCTTCACCAGGTTCTCCCAACAGGGCAAAGCCCGGTGCCTTGCGTTTCGCGGAGGCCAGGCCGTAGTTGCCCATGCCTCCCACCCCGCCGCGGGCGATGACCAGTTGGGCCTCCGGGGAGTCTAGATCGGCCAGGAACTCGCCGTCCTCACTGGTGACGACCGTGCCTTGAGGAACATCCAGGAACAGATCCTCGCCGCGGCGTCCATCGCGATAGTCCCCCATTCCCGCTTGACCGCTTTCCGCTTTCACGTGCGGGCGATGATGGAACGGCAACAGGGTCGTCTCTTGCGGATTGACGCGCAGAATGACCGACCCGCCGTGGCCGCCAGCCCCACCGTCAGGCCCCGCCAACGGCTTGTATTTTTCGCGGCGGATGGACGCGCAGCCGTTACCGCCAGCCCCGGCTTGGGCAAAAATTTTTACGTAATCCACAAAGCTGACCATCTGGGCTGCTGACCTCCTCTGGCTCTCTCACAGAGCCATCGTTACGTTAAACAGCAAGAGGGCTCGAACGAGCCCCCTCACGAAAGTAGTCACTGCCAACATTTAGGCGTTGGCGACTTCCTTAATGCTCACGATGCGACGATCGCGATGACGGCCGAATTCAACTTCGCCGGTCTTCAGGGCGAACAGGGTGTCATCCTTACCGATGCCCACGTTGAAGCCGGGGTGGTAGTGGGTGCCGCGCTGGCGTACCAAAATTTCACCAGCGTTGACCAGCTGACCACCGAAACGCTTTACTCCCAGGCGCTGCGCGTTCGAATCGCGACCGTTGTGGGAAGAACCGAGACCTTTCTTATGTGCCATTGTTACACCCCTTACTTAATGGAAGTTATCTTAATGCGGGTCAGCGGTTGACGGTGACCTTGACGCTTCCGATAACCAGTCTTGTTCTTAAACTTGACAATAGAAATCTTGGGACCCTTGGCCGCGCCCAGCACCTCCGCGCTGACCTTTACCTTAGCTACGTCAGCAGCCTGGGACGTTACCTTGGCGCCGTCAACCAACAGAATCGCAGGCAGCTCAATCGTTTCCCCCACTGCCTTGTCTACCTTTTCTACCAGCAGCTCTTCGCCGACAGAGACTTTCTCCTGTCGACCGCCGGCCTTAACGATTGCATATACCACGTCGAAACTCACTTTTCTGAATGTTTTTCGTCCAACTGTGCCCTCACGAACCGCAAGAAGCACCGAAGTTCTAAATTACCGGATTTCACCTGTTTTTGCAAAATCAAGTTTCATCCACTGGTCTTGGCGGATGCGCCAGCCCAACGTGGCCAGGCGCGCCAGGAAAAACACCCCGCAGTAGCACCCCCACAGCCAGGCCAGTCCCAGGATTCCGCCGGGCGCGAAACGCCACACCAGCACCAGAGCCGGGATATAAACAACCAGGTTAATCAGTCCCGCGAGAGCCAGATACCACGTGTCGTTGGCGCCAATCAAAACCCCATCGAACACGAAAACTACCCCGGCCAGCGGTTGAAAGAACGCCGACACCAGCAGTGCCAGAGCGGCCGCAGCCAGCACTTCGGGGTCACTGGAAAAGATGCGCGGCCACAGCGCAGCCAAGACCGCAATGCTCAGCCCCAGCACGACTCCCAGTCCCAGCCCCCACAGCGACACTCGGCGAATCAGGTTGCGCACCGCCTGACGGTCGGCTCGCCCCAACTCGAAACCAATGAGTGCCTGCACCGCGATAGCCAGAGAATCGTGCAGGTTTGCCCCGAGGGTCCAGGTGTTCGCCGCAATCTGGCGCCCGGCGATGGCAACTTCCCCTTGGGAGGCCGCCACCCACAGCGTGCCGAGAATGACAATCTGCATGGTGAGGGTGCGAATCATCAGGGGCACACCCCCGGCCAGAGCCGCGAAAATCGCCCGGAACTCGGGATGGAGCGCGACTTTGGCGCGCCGGGCTCCAGCCATAATTTTCAGCGCGAAAGCCACCCCCATGCCGATACCCGCGATGGAAGTGCCGATGCCCGCCCCGGTTACCCCCAGATTGAAACCGTAGATAAACACGGCGTTGAAAGCTACGTTCGCGATAGCGCCGGTGACCGAAATCACCAGTGGGGTCTTGGCGTCCAGCACGCCGCGCATGGCTCCGGTTCCCGCCAAGACCAGCATCATCCCCAGCATGGAGGGCGCCGCTGCCCGCAGATACGCTGCCCCTTGGACATTGACCGCCACGGAGGCCCCGAACAGCGAAACAATCGGCAGCGCCCCAACCCACAGGACTACTGCCAACACCGTTCCGACCAGCAGCCCCAGCCAGGCACCATCCACCCCGGTCTTGACCGCGGCGTGCCGGTCCCCTGCACCCAGCTGGCGGGAGGCCACCGCGGTGGTGGTGTAGACCAGGAAAATACAAATCCCCACCAAGAACACGTTGACCGACGAACCGAGGGTCAAGCCGGCCAGCTCAGTAGTTCCCACGTGCCCAATCATGGCCGAATCCGCCATCACCATGAGCGGTTCAGCCAGCAGCGATCCCAGGGAGGGCAGGGCGAGCGACAATATCCGTCGATTCAGGGGCTGGTCCTCCGGCTCAACAGTCCCATTCTCCGGTTCAGAGGGTTGCGCATCCGGCTCAACAGGTTGGTTTTCCGCTTCAGAAGGTCGGTTCTCAGCTGGCATGGGGTCCTCCGTTTTCATGCTCACAGTACCGGTTTCAAAATATCTGCCACAATCAGCAGCACCGTCATGGCGATGAAAGCGATGACCACCGTGGCCGTCACCGGCAGCATTGCCGCCAAATCAACCGGACCACCGTCCTCGAGACCCCGTGCGCGGCGCACCCGCTTGCGGATTCCTTCATAAATCGCGCCCGCGGCTTGCCCGCCATCGAGGGGCATCAGCGGAATGAGGTTAAACATGAACAGGGTCATGTTCAACGACCCGAACAGCAGCAGGAAAGACCGCAGTTTTTCCAGAACCCCGTAGCCGGCAGTGTCGCTGGCGGCGATAGAGCCCGCGACCTGGCCCATTCCGACGATTCCCATCACGGAGTTCGGGTCGCGCGGCCGATCCGGTTGGAACAGCCCGATGGTGGTTTGCCACAGTTTCACCGGCAGAGCCAACAGGATTTTCGCGGTGCCTTTCCCGGTCTCCCACTGGTAGTGGGCGACTTCCCCTAGGCTGGCGTGGTGGCGTTCGGTAACGGCAATAACGCCGATGACCGAGCGCTTTTCCCCTTCCATAGTTTGGGGCGTCACCTGGATAGTTTTGGTTTCGCCGTCGCGTTGCACAGTGAGAGCAGCAGGCTTCCCCGGCTGACTCACCGCCACTTTACTGATGACTTCGTCCCAGGTCTTCATGGGTTTACCGTTCCAGGCGGTGATAACGTCGCCGGGCGCCACTCCCGCCGCGGCCGCGGGAGAATTCGGGGACACCGTGGCGACTTCGCGGGTCGGCAGCTCGTAGCCAATCGCGCTCAACCCCACCAGCACGCACAGGAAACTCAACGCCAGATTCACCAAAGTACCGCTGACCATCACTATTAGGCGCTGCCAAATGGGTTTGGCGTAAAACGCGCGGTGTTCCTGGCCGGGCGGGATTTCATCGTTGGAGGCGATCCGGGCCTCCTCAGCAGCGGTCAGCTCGCCTTTGCGGTTTTTCGTGCGCCGCCCCGGATGTCCCGGTGCATACATCCCGACCATCTTCACGTAGCCACCCAGCAGCACCCACTTCATTCCAACTTCGGTTTCCCCGATTTGGCGCGAAAAAATCTTTGGTCCAAACCCGATGAAATACTGAGTGCAGAGAATGTCGAAGCGTTTTGCAGGTATCAGGTGGCCCAGTTCATGCAGGGCAATCGACACCATCAGCCCCACCACGAGGGCGATGATTCCAGTGAAATAATCCATGACAGGGCGGTTCCAGTACTGTGTTTAGCGGTTCTCGATGAGCTCGGCGGCTCGCTGTTTGGCCCATTCGAGGATGCGTTCCAGCGCGGACAGGTCCGGGTCGGACACGCCGTGGTGTTCGCTGACAACCTGCTGCACCACGTCATAGATACCCAGGAAAGGCAGACGTCCGTCCAAGAAGGCGTTGACGGCGATTTCGTCCGCGCTGGCCAGGACTGCAGGATGGGTGTCGGAGGCGGAAATGGCGTGACGAGCCAGGCTCACTGCCGGGAAAATCGTCTCGTTGAGCGGCTCAAACTGCCAGGTTGTCGCCCTGCTCCAGTCACAAGCGGGGGCTACCTCGCGCAGCCGGGCGGGGGCGGACAGTCCCAGGGCAATCGGAATGCGCATATCGGGCGGGGAGGCTTGCAGTAGGGTCGCGCCGTCCCGGAACTGCACCATCGAATGCACAACCGATCCGGGGTGCACCACGACGTCGATGTCTTTCGGTTCAATGTCGAACAGCAGCGAAGCCTCGATGACTTCTAGTCCTTTATTGAACATGGTGGCTGAATTGACGGTCACCAGCGGTCCCATGTCCCAAGTCGGGTGGTTCAAGGCTTGCTCTACCGTCACGTTTTCCAGTTCCGAGCGGGTTTTCGAACGGAACGGACCGCCGCTGGCGGTCAGAATCAGGCGTTCGACTTCGCTGTAGCCGGTGACAGTCTGCGAGCACAAGCCACGTTCGTGTTTGCCCGAGCGCAGCGCCTGCCAGATAGCGCTGTGTTCGGAATCAACCGGCACGATTTGACCCGGCCGTCGCAAAGTTTCGCGCACCAGGGAACCGCCAATGACCAGGGATTCCTTGTTAGCCAGGGCCAGGCGCGCCCCGGAGTCCAACGCCCGCAGAGTCGCGTGCAGGCCGGAAATCCCCGCGATGGCGTTCAAAACGATGCCTTGGGGCACGAATCCGGCGGCCGCTTCGACCCCGGCCGAGCCGGTCAGCAGGTTATGGCTGGCTCGCGGCTGGCCCAGCTGTATCTCTGCCTCGCGGATGGCCTCGTCGAGGTCTGCCACGGAGCCATTCGCCACGGCCACCATCGGCACTTCAAATTCGACGGCTTGACGTGCCAACACATCCAGATGCCGCCCGGAGGCAGCCAAGCCCTGCACCCGAAAGTGTCCGGGATGGGAGCGAACAATGTCCAGAGCTTGGGTTCCAATCGAGCCGGTAGAACCCAAAATTACAATATCTTGCACCCGTTCATTCTAACGGCAAGTTTAGGTTTCGCTCATTCACAGCGACCAGCAACCCCGCAAGGAGACGGATAAAACCCCGCCAACCCCCTTGTGAAAAGCAAAATCACTCAACAGCCAGCAGCACTTCGACCGCGCGAGCCAGGTAAGCGTCAACCGGGCCTTCCAAGTACGCCCGGGCTCCTTTCGCTTCCGCAAACACCGCGTCGCGGATTTCTTTGCTGGTCAGAGGCTTGTTTTCGTCAAAATATGCCACCAAGCGATCCAGCAGCGCGTCCACGTCCTCAATCCGGTAACCGCGCTGGCGCCCTTGGGGGTGGGCAAATCGTTTCCCTGCCGGACGCAACAGCCGCGGATAGAGAGTCGTGGCCTGTTCCGCCACCAGCGACATCCAGGCCTTTTGCCCGTTCACCGCGATATGGTCGGCCCGCGCCCGCGCCACGAAAGCCGATTCCAGCCGGTCCATCGCCGCGTCGACTTCGATAAAGTTGTATCCCCCGCGCACCACGTTGAACCCCTGGGCCCGCACCTGCGCGGCCCCGAAATTCGCCGGTCCGCCGTTGCCTTCGTATGCCGAACGTGCCTTCGCCAAGAACTTGTCGACCTGTTTACGGTCGTAGCCCTTCCCCAGGAGTTTAGCGGTGCGAAACGTCGTGTCGCTCACGTCCGGCCCTTTCCTTGTCTCTCTATGCTCTCAACAGTTTTCCGCGCGCTTTCCGAGTTTCCTCTAAGCCGCGGGAGGCTGCTTCGCTTTCGCAGCGAGTTGCCCGCAGGCTCCGTCAATATCGGAGCCGCGTGTATCCCGCAGCGTAGTGCTAATTCCAGCTTGCCGCAAAATCTCCATGAATTCGTCCATGACACGCGGCAGGGAGGCATCCCAGATACTCCCTGGCGTGGGATTGAGCGGAATCGGGTTCACATGCGCCCAGGTTTTGCCCCGTTCATTGAGTTTATCCGCTAGCAGCTGGGCTCGCCACGGGTGGTCGTTCATGTCCCTAATCAGGGCGTATTCAATAGAAACGCGCCGCCCGGTCGCTTGGAAATATGCATAAGCGGTGTCCAACAGTTCGTCGACCTGGTAGCGCCGGTTCATGGGTATGAGTTCGTTGCGCAGTTCGTCGTCGGGAGCATGCAGGGATACCGCTAAAGTGACCGGCAGCCCTTCTTGGGTCAGCTTGCGTATTCCTGGCACCAGCCCGACGGTGGAAACGACCAGATTGCGAGCCGAAATCCCGAAGCCCTGCGGGACTGCGGCGGTGAGGGTCCGAATCGTGTGCAGCAGGGACTTGTAGTTGGCCAACGGCTCGCCCATCCCCATAAACACCAGGTTAGATAGCCGCGCCGGGCTGCCGAGTTCCCCGTCTTGGGCGGCCCTAGCGGCGAGCCGGACCTGTTCCAAAATTTCCGCCGCCGAGAGGTTTCGGGTCAACCCCAGTTGGCCGGTCGCACAGAAAGGACAGCCCATACCGCAGCCGACCTGGGAGGATACGCACAAGGTGACGCGCTTCGGGTAGCGCATCAGGACGGATTCCACTTGGGCGCCGTCAAACAGTCGCCACAGGGTTTTGCGGGTCCATCCCCGATCAGCGACCTGGGTCACGACCGGGGTAATCAGCTCAGGTAGCAGGTCACGAGCCCGTTCCTGGTCGGCCTGGCCCAGGTCTGTCATCTGGGAGGGATCGGCTTCCAGGCGCCCAAAATAGTGGCGCGCCACCTGGTCGGCACGAAACGGCCGCATCCCCGCCGCGGCCACCGCTTCACGGCGCTGCTGCGGGTCTAAGTCGGCGAAATGCCGCGGCGGTTTACCGCGGGCCTGAGCCCGAAAGTTGAGTTCTGCCGCGGCCCCAGCGTGCGTGGCTCCCACCGGCGGTTGTTCGTGGGGCAGAACCTGTCTTTCCATAGGTTTCAGTTTAACGGTTTTTCCCAGAATTTCCCGAGCGGGGTCTAGGACAGCACCGGGACTTGTTGGGAAAAGATAGCGAACTTCAACACGATATAGGCCACCGGCGCCGTCATCAGGATGGAATCCATCCGATCCAGCAACCCGCCGTGCCCCGGCAAGAGGTGGCCCATATCTTTAATGCCGAGTTCCCGTTTCAACAACGATTCGCTCAAATCGCCCAGGGTTCCCACCCCAGCCATCAAAACACCCAGAATGATTCCGTAAAACCACGGAATCCCAATCCAGAATGTGCCCGCCACGGACACGATGACGGCAAACAGGACCGAACCGGCAAACCCTTCCCAGGTCTTGCGCGGGGAAATAGACGGTGCCATGTGGTGGCGTCCCAGGAAACGCCCGCAGAAATAGCCCCCGGTGTCGGAACCCAGCGTAACGGACAAAACGAAAACTGCGGTGGCGGGGGCTCCGCACTCCACCGCCAACAAAGCCAGGAAAGACCCCAAGAACGGAATATAAGCCACGGTCAGGGTACTGACCGTAACGTTCTTGAGCGCATCTTCACCACGGTAGGGACCAGCTAACTGCCACAGCAGGGCGGCCGCCACCGTCAGGTAAGTCGCGGTCAGCATGGCCTCCAACCCGACCTGCCAAGCACAGATGAAAATCCCGATTCCCCCGATGACGACGATAGGCATCCCCAAATGCCGGTCCGTAAACCGAATGGCGTGGCGAAACTCAATCAGGCAAGCCACAATCGTCACCACACACAAGGCCGCGAACAGCGGTTTCACCAGGAATAGGGTCAGTCCGTAGGCCGCCAGCAGTCCCGCTCCGACCCCGGTGGCTGCCGCCAAGTTGCGTCCGGCCTTCCGAGGTTGGTTTGGCGAGGATTCTGTTGGTTTAGGCTCGCTCTTTGCCGCAGCAGCTCCCCGACCCGGTTTCCGGCCCTGTTTGGCAGCACGGTTTTCCCTGCGGCTAGGCCGGGTCACCGGGTGCACCCCAGTTTCCGGGGTCGTCGGGGAAACCGCTGCCTCGGAAGATCGCGGTGGCTGGAAATTCTCGGTATCGACCATGCTCTAAAACCCCGATAATGGCGGGTCATCACGGGCTGGCGGCGCCTAGATAGTCATCAACTCTGATTCTTTGGCAGCCAGCAGCTGGTCAATCTCATCGGTGAACTTTTTCGTGATGGAATCGAGTTCCTTTTCACCGCGTTTGATTTCGTCCTCGCCGAGTTCCTTGTTCTTTAGCATGGATTCGAATTCGTCCTTGGCCTTGCGGCGCAGCGAACGCACGGACTGGCGGCCCTCCTCGGCTTTGGTCTTTGCCATCTTAACGTATTCTTTGCGGCGTTCCTCCGTCAGGGCGGGCAGCACGATACGAATCGTTTTGCCGTCATCAGTGGGGTTCACGCCCAAGTCGGCTTCCGCAATGGCACGAATAATGTCTTGCGAGGCAGACTTGTCAAAAGGCTGGACGATGACGGTGCGCGCCTCGGGAATGTTAAAGGAAGCGAGCTGCTTCAACGGGGTGGGGGCGCCATAGTAGTCGACCATAATGCCGTCAAACATGGCGGTATTGGCCCGACCGGTCCGAATAGCGGCGAATTCGTCTTGGGTGGCGCTCAAGGCCTTTGCCATCATGCTCTTGGCGGATTTGAGGGTGTCTTCAATCACGGGTTTCTCCTTTGTTCCTTAGCTTTCTCCACAGGTTCCCCGGTGGGGTTTCGTTATTTCACTTACTCTTCGTTGTACAGCACAGTGCCGATGTTTTCGCCCAGCAACGCCCTAGTGACGTTACCCGGCTGCGTCATACCGAACACTCGCATCTTCAGTTTGTTTTCGGAGCACAGGGAGAAAGCGGCCGCGTCCACGACCTTCAGCCCATCGCGCAGCGCTTTCTCATAGCTGACCTGATCGAGTTTTTCAGCCTGGGGGTTCCGGCGCGGATCATCGGTGTACACCCCGTCCACCCCGTTCTTGCCCACCAGAAGTTCTTGGCAGTGCGTCTCCAGGGCACGTTGCGCACTGACGGTGTCGGTCGAGAAATACGGCATCCCCGCGCCAGCCCCGAACACGACCACACGTCCTTTTTCGAGGTGACGGATGGCTCGCAAGGGCACATAAGGCTCGGCGACCTGGGTCATCGTGATGGCGGACTGCACCCGGGTGCGCACTCCGGCCTGTTCCAAGAAATCCTGCAGGGCCAAGGCGTTCATGACGGTGCCCAGCATCCCCATATAGTCTGCCCGGGCGCGGTCCAAGCCGCGCTGGCTCAGCTCCGCACCGCGAAAGAAGTTCCCGCCGCCAACCACGATGGCAACCTGCACGCCCTGCGTCACCGCCGCGGCGACCTGCTGAGCGATATTGGAAACCACATCGGGGTCGAGTCCCACTTGACCGCCGCCAAAGACTTCACCGGATAGTTTCATCAAAACCCGGCGTTTACCGGGGGCTACTGAGCCGTCATCGCTCATCTATCTTCTCCCTTGAAAGACCTACATCCTTAGACATTATACGCAAATGCCCCAAAGCCTTCATTGACCCTGGGGCATTTGCCTAGTTCAAATGGTTGCTAAACCCTTTCGGGGTTTATTCTCCAGCCTGCAAACGCGCAAAAGCGGTGACCTTGCCTTTGGAGGCTTCCACAATCTTGCCGACCGTGGTCTTGGGGTCCTTTGCGAAAGGCTGTTCGAGCAGCACGCAGTCCTTGTAGAAGCCCCTCATCCGGCCTTCCACAATCTTGGCGACGACAGCGTCCGGCTTACCTTCGGCCTTGGTCGTTTCGGTCAGCGTGGCGCGTTCCTTTTCGACTTCCGCAGCAGGAACGTCCTCGCGGCTGAGGTACTCGGGGCTGTAGGCCGCGATGTGCATCGCGACATCGTGAGCCACGTCGGCACCCGCCTTGTCGGTAGCCACCAGCACACCAACGGTCGGAGGCAGATCCTGGGAAGAACGGTGCAGGTAGACATCGACGGCTTCGCCCTCGACCTGACGCACGTTGCCGACTTCCAGTTTCTCACCGATAATCGCCGCGACCGCATCCACGGTGTCCTTGACGGTGCCGTCAGCGGACTTAGCAGCCAAGAGTTCCTCTACGGAAGCCGCGCCGGATGCCGCGGCGGCGTCCAGAATCTTATCTGCCATGGCGATGAATTTGTCAGTCTTAACCACGAAGTCGGTTTCCGCGTTGACCTCGACCATGGTGCCGCGCTGGCCCGCCTTGGTGTCGGTAACTTTCGCGGCAATCAAGCCGGCCCCGGCGGAGCGGCCTTCCCGCTTCGAAAGGGACTTCAGACCCTTGACGCGAATGATTTTCAAGGCTTCCTCGCGGTCGCCGTTCGCCTCTTCCAGGGCTTTCTTAACGTCAGCCAAGCCCGCGCCGGTTTCTTCGCGCAGGTCCTTCAGGTCTTGCATACTGTATTTAGCCAATTTTTCCTCCAGTTTCAGAGCAAGTTTCATGCACCGGGAATGTTATTCCCGAATCATCTTAGGGTAGAGCGAGGAATCAATCGTTTCCCCGCTCCCGTGCAGCCGATTACTCGGCCTTTTCGTCGGCTTTCTCGCCCTCAGCGGCGGGCTCAGCCGGCGTTTCCTCCGCAGAAGCGGTTTCGGCGGGTTTTTCCTCCGCAGGAGCGTCCTCGGCGGGCTGTTCCGCGGCGGGAGCTTTCGCGTCGTCACCGGCCAGCAGTTCGCGTTCCCACTCAGCCATCGGTTCGGCGCTTTCCGGGTTCTCTCCCAGCTGCTTCTTGGAACGAGCCACCAGGCCCTCCGCACAAGCGTCCGCAATCACCTTGGTCAGCAAATCGACCGCGCGAATCGCATCGTCGTTGCCGGGAATGCCGTAATCGACCTCGTCAGGGTCGCAGTTCGTGTCCAGGATGGCCACGACCGGAATCCCGAGTTTCTGAGCTTCGGCAATAGCCAGGTGTTCTTTCTTGGTGTCAACCACCCAGATAGCCGAAGGGGTCTTCGCCATGTCGCGGATGCCGCCCAAGGTCTTGGCCAGCTTGTCCTTTTCACGGCGCATCATCAACAGTTCCTTCTTCGTCAACCCCGAAGCGGAAGTGTCCTCAAAGTCGTACTGTTCCAGTTCCTTCAAACGCTGCAAACGCTTGTGCACCGTGGAGAAGTTGGTCAGCATTCCGCCCAGCCAACGTTCGTTCACGAACGGCATCCCCACGCGGGTAGCCTGTTCCTGAATGGACTCCTGAGCCTGTTTCTTGGTGCCAACGAACAACATCGTGCCGCCGTGAGCCACGGTTTCCTTAACAAATTCGTAAGCAATATCGATGTCAGCGATGGTTTGCTGCAAATCGAGAATGTAAATGCCGGAACGGTCGGTCAAAATAAACCGCTTCATCTTGGGGTTCCAGCGACGGGTCTGATGCCCGAAATGTACGCCGCTTTCCAGAAGCTGGCGCATGGTAACGACTGCCATGTGGCGTCCTTCTTTCAGTTGTAGGGCACAGCTGCCCCGGCGCGCGGGCGCTCCGGGGACGTCTACGTCCAATTTCGGTTAATGCCTGGTGTCCGCTCGCTTTCCCCACCCCGTAGGGACCTGGAGGATTGCGCTCATCACGGCTATGCTGGCGGAAAACCGGCAGCGCCACGATTGCGAACACGCGAAGTCAGCTGCATGAGTAGCTGCGAGGGTTAACTTTACCAAAACTTCCTATGAAAAAGCCAATTCGGCGCGACCTGGCGCGGTTTTGGGGTTTATCCACAAGAGGGGCAGAATCGGGGTTTTCCACAGGTAAACATTTTTTCTCTGGTGCGGACGCCTCCCTGGCGAAATACTGCAGTCATGAGAAAAGTTTTCATCGCCATCTGCTGTTGCCTGACCTTGAGCCTGAACTTAGGGTCCGCTTCGCCTGCCGCCGGCATCACCGCCGACTTACCCGCAGTTGCCAGTTCAGCGGCTCCAACAGCCTTTTCACCAGGGAAAACGTCGGGTCTGCGGGACTTTCTTTACTGGCCTACGGGTCACCCTACGGCTGTTCCGCGCAAATTCGACCCGCCCGCCCAAAAATGGCTGGCGGGACACCGCGGTATCGACCTGCGGGTCAGCCCCGGTCAAACCGTTTTTGCCGCAACTGACGCGACGGTACTCTATGCCGGTGACCTGGCAGGTCGGCCCGTGGTTTCTCTAGAGGACGCCGCCGGCCGGCGCCACACCTACGAGCCGGTGGAACCGTCAGTCACGGTCGGAGATGACGTGACTCGCGGCGAAGCCATCGGGACGGCGTTAGGTGGACACTGTTCGGGGGGAGACTGTCTGCATTTCGGGATCAAGGACGGTCCGGACGGTTACGTAGATCCCCTGCGTTTGCTGGGGGGTAGGATTCGTCTGTTCCCGGTACACTAAGCGAGTCGCAGACACCGGGTGGATCCGAACGTTTACTTCTCAGTCGGGTCAGCGGAATACTGGGCAGGGGCTTTATAGATGCCGGTAATCAAGTTGTTACCGTCAACGTACTCCACACGGTACTGGGATACGGTGTTCGAGGGGGCGTCGTAGTTAATGACCTCGCCCTTCTCGGAGAGGGCAATAATCGGAGGCTCCTCGTTGCGAGCCACGACCCAAAAAACCGACCGGTTCTGCTTGGACTTTCCGACGGAAACATTGAGGATTTCCGTGCGCGGCACTCCGGTTTCCACGTGGGAATACTGCTTGGTGAAATCCCTGGACCACTGGGCCATATCCTGGCACTTCGTGCAGGCGTCGGTGTAAACCTGATCAGCGAAATGGGTGTCTTTCGACGCAAAACTGTAGTACATCGCGTAGGTAAAGTACTTCACCACGGTGGCTGCGCCGTCCACGGAAAACTCATGGAAAAACTTCGGCTCATCGAACGGCGCCACTTTCATCAGCTGATCCTTGGGAATGGTCTGCAGGTCTGAGGGAGAAGGTTTACCTTTAGTTGACGCGGTATAGCGCGGAGCAGGCGCTCCGGAAATCGGGTCTTGAGTCGTGTCCGGAGCGGCAGGATCGACCAAGGGGATATCCGCGGTCATCATTTCACGGGCGGTCCTCTCGGAGCCAGAAGCACCAACCGTAGTACCGCATCCAGTCAAAACGGCAGCGGAGAAAAGCATCACCAGCGATGCTTGTAAAATCCGCAGTTTCCCGACCATGACGCTCCTCCTGGGCACCATACCATACCCTATAGTACAGAAATCATTGTATGTGTTTTTGAAGGGAATTCATAGATAGAATCCAGCTATTTCCCAGCTTTGTAAGTACATTCCCAGGAAACTATCCCCCCAGTTCAAGAGCTCGATTTTTCGGCTTTTTAGAAAGTTATTGGGGAATTTTTTAAATTTGGGACTTTAGGCCCGGGGGTGCGCCTGCAGATACACCGCGCGGAGCTTGTCCATCGACAGGTGCGTATAGCGCTGGGTTGTGGCTAGGCTGGCGTGACCCAGGATTTCTTGGACGCTGCGCAAATCCGCGCCGCCGTCCAACAGGTGGGTGGCGGCGGTGTGACGCAGCCCGTGCGGCCCCAAGTCCGGCACCCCCGCTTGCGCGGTCAGGCGATGCAGCATACCGCGGACAATCCGCGTATCCCACGCCCCGCCTTTTGCCCCCAAAAACACTCGGTTCAGCGCTGGTTTTTCCGGATTCACCAGGGCGGTTCGGCCCTTTTCCAGGTACTCTTCCAGCGCCAGTCCCGCGGGAATACCGTAGGGCACGACCCGCTGTTTGTCGCCTTTTCCCGTCACCCGGATGGTGTGCTGGCTTTTGTTGATGTTACTCAGTTCCAGCCCAGTCAGCTCGCTGACCCGAATCCCGGTGGCATAGAGCAGTTCCAACGCGGCCCAGTCGCGCAGTTTCACCGGATCGGGGACAGCGGAATCTTCCCGGTAAGCGGCAGCTCGAGCCGTTTCCAACAGATGCGCCGCATCCGCGGCGGACAGAACCGTAGGCAGGGCATTATCCGGCCGCGTTGCCCGCAAGTTTTGCCCAGCATCGCCCGGGACTATGCCGCGGACCTGCGCCCACGATGCAAAAGTGCGAAAGGACGCGACTCGGCGCGCCAGCGTGGCGCGACTCATCCCCGCGCGGCTCATCGACCCCAGCCACGCCCGAATCCGGGCAGGATTAGCCAAATCTGCACGCAGCCGCGGCACTCCGGAGACTTCATCGGAATCCGAATCGACCAGGAAAGTCATCAATTCTCGCAAATCCGTGAGATAGGCTCGCACGGTTTGCGGAGAAAGTCCCCGGTTTACGCTCAACCATTGCCCAAAATCGGCGGTGATTTCCGAGGCGAAGTCAACGGCTGGGTTATTTTCACTCACCCCCTGATTCTATCTGGCCATAGCGGTGACCCCCAGACGATACCGCCCGTTGCGGGTTTCAACCTTGCCGTCCAACTCCATCAGACCCAGCTCACTTTGCACCGTGCGCGTCCCCAAACCGGCGGCACGAGCCACCTGCTCCAAGGATTTCCACGCCGTTTTTGACAGGGAATCAATGACTTTCACACCGTCACTGCTCAATCCGGCAAAGAGCGAGGGCGCCGGGATTTGTCCTGCTGAGTTGCGTTGGGGCTCAGCTGCTGCCGCCCCGACAACGCTTTTGTTTGCTGCTACCCCCGCACCGAACACGTTTTGTTCCTGTGTGTGCAACGGAAACATGAGTTCCAGGATTTCCGCCGCGTTCGTCACCAGGGCAGCGCCCTCACGAATCAGCCGGTGGCAACCTGTCGAGGCGGCGGAAGTGACCGGTCCGGGCACCGCGGCGACCTGACGTCCCTGCTCAGCACCATGATTGGCGGTAGACATTGCCCCGGAACGCTCGCCAGCTTCAACCACCACCACGACTTGGGACAGAGCCGAAATGATGCGGTTGCGGGTCAAAAACAGGTGTTTAGCGGGCCGCTGTGAGGGCGGAGCTTCGCTGACGATGGCCCCGGTTTGTTGAATCTGAAAAAATAGCCGCGCATTCATGGCCGGGTATAGCTCGCCCAGCCCGCCGGCTTGGACGCTGATGGTTTTCCCTCGCGAGGCCAGCGCCCCTTGGTGAGCGGCCGCGTCAATCCCATAGGCTCCGCCGCTGATGACCCAAATACCGCGCTCCCCCAGTTCATAAGCAATTTCCTGCGCCATGTCGGTTCCGTAGTGTGTTGCGCAGCGAGCCCCCACCAGCGCCACCGCCCCCTCTGGTGCCAGCGCCTGCAAAGCCCGCGGATTGCCCCGCACCCACAGCGCCAACGGCGCCACCATTCCCAGGTCGTCCGCCATCATCGGCCAAGCCGCATCGCCAGGCACCACCAACGTCCCACCATCTCGGCTCAGCAGCTGATATTCCATCTCTAAGTTGAGTTCCCGCAGTCGCATAGCCCACCCCTCAATTTGCGCTACAGACGCCGGGAGCCTCACGGGTTGAAACACAGTGCGAATTATCATGTCATCTATTTCCGGCAGTCTGTCCGCCAAAAATTTCACCCGCTCCAAGGCTTCCATCACCCCGAAATGTCCGATGACCTGGCCCACGACGGGCTCCCCCGGCTGGGCAATGGCGGTCCAGATTGCCCGAGCCTGGCGTTCTTCCGAGCTCGGCCCGGCTGTGGCCGAATCCACCGATGACGGCGTGCCGTCTTTGGGCAGGTTCGACAGTTCCTCCGGCACGTCATCTGGCGTGTCCGTTTGGGTGTCTGTTGGCAATTCCTCTGTAAGGCTCAACTTTTCCATGGGTTTCCTTTCATACGTGCAGACTGAATCCTTCGTTTTGACGCCGCAGCGTCATCGCGGTTCCCAGCTCCGCCAGCCCCGGAACAGTTTTTCCGCTCAGATCGGCAACGGTCCAGGCCAGGCGCAAGACGCGTTGAGCTCCCCGCATGGACAGGCGGCCCTGTTCCACCACGGTGTCGACTCGTCCTATCAGCTCAGGTGTGAAACCGCCCTCGGGCTGACGTAAGAACGGTCCGGGAATTTCCCGATTCAAATCCCATCCCCGGTCTTTCCACCGCTCCCGCTGCACGTCACGAGCGCGTTGCACTCGCTCCGCGACCACCGCGGTGGTGTCAGCCGGTTTCGCCCCCGCTAGAGAGCCGCGACCCGGTGATTCCACCTGAATTTGGATGTCCATCCGGTCCAGCAGCGGCCCGCTCAACCGTTCCAGATATCGTTTGCGGGAGTAGGGCGTGCAGGTACAGGTGGCCCGCCGACTGCCAGCATTACCGCAAGGGCAGGGATTGGCTGCCATAATCAGCTGGAACCGTGCCGGATATTGGGCTGCGCCCGCCGCCCGATGCAGGGTGATTTCCCCGTTTTCCAACGGTTCCCGTAGGGAATCCAAGACCCGCGCCCCGAACTCGGGAGCCTCGTCCAGGAACAGCACTCCCCGGTGAGCCAAGGAGGCGGCGCCCGGACGCGGCACTCCTGAACCACCTCCCACCATCGCCGCCAGCGTCGCCGAATGATGCGGTGCTTGGAAGGGAGGTTGGCGGATTAGTCCGTCCTGTGGTGCTAACGTTCCAGCTAGGGAATGCAGGGCTGTGACCTCTACGGATTGTTCCACGTCCAGGGGCGGGAGGATTCCGGGCAGCCGTGAGGCCAGCATGGTTTTTCCCGAGCCGGGTGTGCCTATCATCAGCAGGTGGTGGCCTCCCGCAGCCGCCACTTCCATCGCTTGACAGGCGGCGGCTTGCCCGCGGATATCGGAAAAATCCCCGCCTGGACCAACGGCCGGAGCTGGGGTATTGTCCTCGGCCTCTGCCCCCGCCGGGTCTTCCGGCGGGAGCAGAGGCATCATCAAGTCTCCCCCCAATAACTCGATGACTTGCCCCAGGTGATGCACCCCCACCACATCCACGCCAGGCACTAGGGAAGCCTCCGCAAGGTTCGCTTGTGGAACCAAAATCTTAGTTTTTCCGGTTTTCATGGCCCCGATGACACTGGGCAAAATACCCCGGATTCCAATGACCCGACCGTCCAGCCCCAGCTCTCCCAGCATGATGCACTGCCCGGCTCGACTGCGGGAAATGACCCCCATCGCGGCCAAAACACTGACGGCCATCGCCAGGTCGTAGCCGGAGCCGGTTTTCGGTAGTGACGCCGGGGACAGATTCAACACAATCCGCGTTCCCGGCCATTCATACAGGCAACTGGTCACCGCAGCGCGAACCCGGTCTTTGGCTTCCCGCACCGCCGTATCCGGCAGACCGACCAGGCTGTAGGCTGTCATCCCATCGGAAATATGGGCTTCGACCCGAACCGGGCGCGCCTCCATCCCCACCAAACAAATCGACCAAGCAAATCCCGAACTCATTTCAACCCCTGCAGATGTTTCACCACGGGTTCGCCGTGCACGTCCCAATCCACGCTGCATAAGTCCAGGCTGATCGCCCGGTGTGCGGGGACAATGTCTCGCTGCGCCAGCCAAGACCCCATGACCCGGCGCATCCGGGCCAGTTTCTTCATGGTGATGGCCTCAATAGGCATCCCATGCCGGTGATTGGAACGAGTCTTAACCTCCACGAACCCGAGGACTCCCTCGGGGCTGAGGGCGACGATGTCGACTTCCCCGGCTCGACATCGCCAATTCCGGTCCACAATCACGTATCCCGCAGCTTTCAGAGACTCGGCCGCGACTTCCTCTCCAGCCATGCCCAGCTGTCGATTGTGCAGGTTTCGCGGCTTAGAGGCATCAGACCCCGCGGCCCGAAGCGCGGGGCTACCGGCTTTACAACGGCGACGAGCGTCCGTTCCGGCACTGGCTTTATGACTGGTTTCAACGGTATTCGCGTAGCTCATGGACTCAGCTTCGCCCGCTCGACCCCACCGACCAAGCCCGAAAATCTTTACCTGTGGAAAACCGACTTATCCACAACCCCAAAAACGGCGAAAATCCGCCAATCTACCCAAGTTAATGAATTGTGGCTAGCGAAACTGGGGCTAAACCAGCCGCCCACGTCCTAGGGAATCTCAATTTCTGGCTTCGCCAGTTCCTCCACATTGACGTCTTTAAATGTCAGGACCCGCACGTTTTGCACGAAACGCGAGGAGCGGTAGACATCCCAAACCCAGGCATCCTCCAACGTAATCTCAAAGAACACGTCCCCACCGGCATTATTGTGCGTGGTGACGTCAACCTTGTTCGCCAGATAAAAGCGCCGGTCGGTTTCCACGACATAGCTAAACAGGGAAATCACATCGCGATATTCTCGGTATAAATCCAGCTCCAGCCCATTTTCGTAGGACTCAATATCGTCGTTGTTGACCATCACGCAACCTTTCGTACCCCTATACCCTACCGGAGCTTCCAAGTTTTGCGGTGCCAAACACTCGCACCCAATTCAGCCAGAGCCGCTCGGTGCGCGGCGGTTCCGTAGCCCACATTTTTCGCCCAGCCGTATCCGGGGTCGCACAAGCTCCGCATGAACGCATCCCGGTACACTTTCGCCAGTACGGACGCACCGGCGATTACGGCGGATTTCCCATCCCCCTTCACCAGAGTTTCCACGCTGACTTCCGGGGAACTCACCAGGTTTCCCGCCCCGGCAAACAGGTCGGGCTGCGCCGGTGGGGCGAGATAGTCGAAGTTCCCGTCCAGCCCCAGCGTTTGCGGCAGATGCCCGCGGGCGTCCAACTCGTTTAGAGCGCGCCAACCCGCCAAACGCAACGCGGGCATAATCCCCAGTTCGTCGATTTCGGTATTCGAAGCCTGACCAATGGCAAAGTCCCTGACCCAGGCTCTGATGGGTTCTTGCAACGCCAAGCGGCGGCGTTCCGTAAGCTGCTTGGAATCGTTCAATCCGGCAGGAAATCCCTGGGGAAAATCCGGGTTTTCCAGGCTGAGCTGGTCTATCACCGTCACACCCACGCAAACCGGACCCGCCAAGGCGCCGCGCCCGACCTCGTCCATCCCCCCAATCAGGGGGAGGCGTCCCGCTGGCCCGCTATCACCGCGCTTCGCCAAAGCAGACAAAGCCGCGGTCTCCCAAGATAAATCAACCACTCAGCGCACCTCAACCCCCGTGGGGAGGCGTCTCGTTTGATTCGGAGTTGAATTCGTCAGCCGGGGCGGAAGGCTTGGGAATATTGTAAAAAGCGCAGCTGGGCGTGATGAACTTCATCCGTTCAATGGGCCAAATCACCACAAAAGCCCGCCCCACCACGTTAGATTCAGAAACGAAACCGTGGGAAGGCTTGTCCTGGTGCCAACGGGAATCGGCGGAATGCGGCCGATTGTCTCCCATCACCCACAGCGATTTCTTGGGCACGACCACAGAAAACTCGATGTCAGACGAGACCCCGGTCTGGGGGATGTAGTCCTCATCGATGGACTTGCCGTTGATGGTCATCAGCCCGTCCTCGTCACAGCAAGTCACGTCATCGCCAGGCAAACCAATCACACGTTTGATCAGATAACCTTGAGAGTCTTCAGGCAGCAAGCCCACGAAAATACCGAAACTCTTAATCTTGGTGGCAATCTGGAACGGGGTGTTGTCAGGAGGGCGTTTGCGCATCTGCTCGGCGGCGTTTTCGCTCCACCCCTCCACGTCTTCAAAAACGATGATGTCGCCGCGGTTGATGTCTCCGTGCCGGGCGGAAAACTTGTTGACCAGCACAGAGTCGTTAATCATCAGGGTTTTTTCCATGGACTGCGACGGGATGTAAAAGGGCTGCAGCAGAAACAATCGAATCAGCGAACTGATGGCCAGCGCCGTAATCACCACCGCGATGAACTCGAAGTACCACGGCAAATCCAACGCCATATGCGAGCGGTCTGTACCCTCTGGTCCGGGTCTCGCCCCGGGAGGTAGGGCGTTCATACCTGCCGGTCCGGGAATCCTATTGCCACGCCTCCGTTTCGCTTCGTTTTCCGCATCGTCGAGTTGGAAGTCGGTTTCGTCGTCCTCTTTGAGAAATTTTTGTTCTCCGGGAGTCTCGGGCAATTCCTCGATTTCTGGCATCATACCGGGAAAAGGCATCGCACCATAGGGCGGGAAAGGCATCCCGGGAAACGGCCCCATCCCCGCCGGAGGAAGTCCCCCTGGCCCCGGCATTAACGGCATCCCGTTGGGATCCATCCCGGGAAACTCTGCCCCAGCCGGTGGCGGTAACTGCGGAGGGTATCCTCCCAGGAAGGCCTCTGGCGGGAAAGGCATTCCTGCACCTCCCGGCCCATACGCCCCCTCTTCACCAGGAAGCGGCCCACCGGGAAACCCTTCGTAACCGGCAGGAAAAGGGCCGGGCATGGTTCCTGCCCCGGCAAACTGCGGATTCATGCCGAAGCCGTCCGGGGAGGCACCCGAGAACTGCGCGTCTCGGTTGTCATTCTCAGGCTGCTGGGGCATCGTCATAACAAAAAGAATAGCCTAAAAGCCTAAAGGAAGCCCGAACATTTACGGTCCGAGCTTCCTTTTAGGATGAATTTTTGCGGCAGATTCCGCCTTGACTTTCTGACTGTCTAGAGCCGGTTTTCTCGCTTTTCTCCGGCTGGGGGTCAGCGACTGCCGCGATGTCTGCGGGTCAGCGCTTTTCGATAACCTTAGCCGCCTTGCCGTGACGATCACGCAGGTAGTACAGCTTGGCACGACGCACATCGCCGCGGGTCACTACCTCAATCTTGTCGACGGTCGGGGCGTGCAGCGGGAAAGTACGTTCCACACCGGTACCGAAAGACAGCTTCCGCACGGTGAAGGTTTCCCCTACCCCGCCGCCGTGACGAGCAATAACTACACCCTGGAAAATCTGAATACGGGAACGGTTCCCCTCGATAACCTTTACGTGCACCTTTACGGTGTCGCCCGGACGAAAATCCGGAACATCCTCACGCATTACGGCTTTGCCGATTTCCTCAACCAGAGGCTTCTGCATTGTTTCTCCTTGACGCTCCTGCCACAGGTCAAAAACGTCTCACTGCGGGCACCTTACGCCATAGCGCCGTGCCGATTGTTTATCGCTCCGTATTCGGGTCCCCCTGTGGCAGGTTGCCCGCGAAGCCGTACCATTTTGCCACAAACTTGGGCCGGAACGCCACTTTTGCCGTTGCACACTCGATTCATCCACCCAGTCATACCAAACCGGCGCTGATTCGTGGACCGCGCGGGACGGCATCGCGCCCGCGAAATTACGCACCCATCAGGCACTATCTCGGTCGAAAACCCGGCGCATCACCACGTCTTGGTTTTCCATGCCCCCCACGGTAAATGTTCGTTTTCCGACGCGCCGGAATCCGTGGTGTTTATAGAATTTTTGGGCCCGTTTGTTGTAAATCGAGGTCCCCAGGCACACCCCTGGGACATCGCTGACCTTCGCTAAGTCTGTCAATGCCGCTTCCAGCAGCGCCCCGGACAGCCCTGTGGAATGCAGGGCTTCGCGCACATAGCACTTCGACAGGTAAGCGTCCCCGGCGACAATTCCCGCCTGCGCAGCTTCCGCCTCGCTCAGATGTACTTTCGCGTAGGTATATCCCACCAGTTCATCGCCCATTTCTGCCACCCAGTAGCGATGTTCTTGCGGATTATCGAGACGTGCTTTCACCGCCTCTATGTCGAACTCAACGGCTACGAACTGGGCAATCGCATCGGCGCTGATGTAGGCCGGGCACGCCAAGGGGAACGTCTCCGACCCCAAAGCGGACAGCGCTAGTGCCTCTCCCCGGTCGGGCTGGCGAATCCGCAGGGGAACCGCAACCAAATCCGCAGCTCCTGACCCCGCTTTGCTTGCCGGCAGCATGTCGCCCGACGACTCCGCCTGGTGCGTCGCCCCTGCCTGACCCACCTCGTGCGCCCCACGTGCCCCGCCTGCCGCGCCCAGACGAGACAGACCGATAGCCTCCAAATCCTGGGGCGCCGCATAAAGCCACCCCAGCAAGGCCAGCTTTTCTCGCCCGCGCTTGCTCAGCAGCCCAGCATCCAATCCCGCCAACAAATCCGGGCGACGCAGGCAGGTTTTTTCAATGGCACGTTCCCGGCGCCAGGCTTCAATTTCGGCATGGTTTCCGCCTTTCAGCACCTCGGGAACGGCCAGGTCACGCCACACTTCGGGACGGGTATAGCAGGGGTATTCCAACAGCCCCGTTCCCTCATAAGACTCCTCCACCAAAGATTCCGGGTTACCCACCATGCCATCGAGCAGCCGCCCCACGGCTTCAATCAGCGCCACGGCCGCAATTTCCCCGCCGTTGAGCACATAATCCCCTAGGGAATATTCAAACACTTCCAGGTCGGGGTAACGTTGCTGGTCAGCATAGTGCTGGGCGACTCGCGAATCGATACCTTCATAACGCCCGCAGGCGATAATGACATTGTCCGTGTTCGTGGCTATCTGCCGGACTTTCGCTTGGGTCAGCGGTATCCCAGACGGTGTAGGAATCGCCAGGATAGTTTTCGGGTTCACCAGGCCGGTCGCGCGGCTTTCCGGGGCGCTGTCCGCAGGCTGGCCTGGCAGTTCGCCCCGTGCGGCATCGATGGCTTTGCCCCAAATATCGGCCCGCATCACCATGCCGGCTCCCCCGCCGTAGGGAGTGTCGTCAACAGAATGATGCGGGTCATCGGTGAAGTCGCGCAGATTCGTGACGTCCCAGCTCAGCACCCCGTTTTGCGCCGCTTTGCCCAGCAGCGACAAACCGAGCACCTCAAAGAACTCGGGAAAAATCGTCAGAATCTGAAAACGCATCATCCTCACCTTTATTCAGAAAGTCTATCGACAACCTGACCGGAAAACATCGGACCGTCCTAGTGCGGCGGAAACAATCCTCCGGGCGGATCCATCGTGACCACCTGATTATCTAAATCGACATCAGGGACGATTTCATAAACAAAAGGCACCAGGATTTTCTCCCCGCCCGCAGTCGTGACTTCCAACAGGTCTTGGGCTGGCGCCAGCAACAGGTCGCTGACGGTGCCGAGCGTTTTCCCCGCTAGGTCCACCGCTCGCAGTCCCACCAGTTCGTGGCGGTAGAATCCCTCGTCGCTCTCACTTTGTTCGTGGTAGTCGGGGGTTTGCGTATCGGCGGCGCCGGGTTCGGGTGTGTCTACGGCCTCGGTGCACAAGGCCGGTGCATCGGTTTCTATATAGAGTTTCGTTCCGCTGAGGGTTTCGGCGCCGTTGCGGTCGGGGATTTCCTGGAAAGACACCACGAAGTGTTTACCACTCATCCGTGCCCGTTTTACCGTCAGCGTAGCCGGGGTTTTCCGGCTGGTTAACAGGACTGTACCGGGGGCAAATCGAGAACCCGGGTCGTCCGTGTGCAGGGCGACCCGGACTTCGCCGCGAACCCCGCTGGCACGCCCGATGACCCCAACCGTGAGCTTCACCGCTGACCCCTTTCCGAAACAATAAGTGCGTTAAAAAGTTTGACCCCCGCTATCGGCGGGGATCAAACCAAATGACTATTTAGTGCCGATCTTGGTCGATGACATCGACGCGGACACTGCCCTGCGTGGACAGTGCCGAAGCCACCGAACGCAGCGCTTTTGCGGTGCGACCGTTACGGCCAATAACTCGACCCAAATCCGAGGGGGCAACGTGTACTTCCAGGAGCTTGCCGCGGCGCAAAGACTTTTCGCTCACGCGCACGGCTTCTGGCTCGTCGACGATACCGCTGACCAGGTGTTCCAAAGAATCTGCAAGCATCGACATTATTCTGCCGTTTCCTCAGTCTTTTCTTCTGCCGGGGCTTCCTCAGCCTTTTCCTCAGCCGGGGCTTCTTCAGCCTTTTCCTCAGCCTTCGCTGCCTCAGCTTCTTCGGCCTTAGCGGCCTCTTCGGCTTCCTTCTTCGCCTTGGCTTCGGCTTCGGCCTTCTTTGCCTTCGCCTTTTCCGCGGCGTCGTCCGCAGCCTTCACCGCGGCCTCCACATCGGCTCCGGTGTCCTTTACCTGGATACGGTTCTCTACGACCTTGGCGCCCTTGAACGTCGCCCAATCGCCGGACAACACCAGGAAACGGTGTACCGCGTCGGACGGCTGGGCTCCCACGCTCAACCAGTACTGGATGCGCTCCGAGTTCAGTTCAATCAAAGACGGCTGCTGGTTGGGGTCGTACTTGCCGACCTCCTCGATGACACGACCGTCGCGCTTCTTGCGGCTGTCGACCACGACCACCCGGTAAATGGGGTGGTGAATCTTGCCAATTCGCTTCAAACGAATACGTACTGCCACTGTTGTGACTCTCCTTGTAATTCATGTCGCGAGCGCACAAAACCCCAGGTAGGGAAACACTAAAGCCTTGTTTTGCTCAAAATCCGGGGCCGTGGCCACGAGAGGGCGGCGACCAAAGCCCAGTACAACGTTCCATTATGCCTGATTTCTCACGATTTTTAAAATTCAACAGCCCTACCGGTTTAGTCTCCGCTTTCGCACCGGTGGCGCGGACGGTGCCGCGGGCAGAGCAGGGTTTTTGCGGGGCTGGAAACGTGAGAAAATACCAAACGAACGCAGCCTGTAGGGGCACAGAAAGGATTAAGGATGGGTAATAAGCGTGTGGGGATTTTGACCGCCGGCGGGGACGCACCCGGCTTAAACGCGGCAATCCGGGGTTTTGGACGCACCGCCATCGGCGAATATGGAATGAAACTCATCGGGTTTCAAAACGGGTTTCGGGGTTTAGCCCTGGACAAGCACATCGAGTTGAATTCTGACTCGCTTTCCGGCATTTTGACCGTGGGAGGCACCATTTTGGGCACCTCTCGGGACAAGGTGCATCGTCTGAATTTGGACGGTAGGGAACGCGATATGACCGCGGAAATCGCCAAGGTTTACAATCGGAACAAATTGGACGCCCTGGTGACTTTGGGCGGTGGGGGGACCGCTAAAAATGCCCTGCGCCTGCAAAAGGCGGGGCTGAACGTGATACACCTGCCCAAGACTATTGACAACGATATCTGGGGCACCGATGATTCTTTTGGCTTTGCTACCGCTTTGGAAATCGCCACTGAGGCGATTGACCGATTGCATTCCACCGCGCACAGCCACCACCGCATTATTTTGGTGGAAATTATGGGTCACAAGGCCGGTTGGCTGACTTTGGGGTCGGGTATCGCCGGGGGTGCCGATGTGATTTTGATTCCAGAAATCCCCTACACGATTGAGAGCATCACCAAGACTATTGAGCACCGCAAGAAAGCCGGTAAACATTTCTCGGTGGTGGCGGTAGCCGAAGGCGCGATGGACACCGAATATGCCGCTCGTCTACGGGTAGCGGATCAGCTGATTAAAGACGCTGATTCCCCCGAAACTAAGGAAATGGCTCGCAATTCCAAAGTGCACTTGGTTGATTCTCGCCGCGAGCACACGTTCACTTTGGCTCGCCAACTCGAAGCCGCTACCGGTTTAGAGACGCGCGTGACCATTCTGGGCTACGTCCAACGCGGCGGCACCCCGGTGGCGGCCGACCGCGTGCTGGCGACCCGGCTGGGAGCCGTGGGAGCTGCGGCGGTAGCTGAAGGAGCTTCCGGAGTCATGGTGGCGACGCGAGCCAGCGAAACCGAACTGGCGCCTCTCGAAGACATCGCCGGCAAGGTGAAGTACGTACCTACCGACCACGAGTGGGTGAAAGCCGCGCGGGGCGTGGAAGTCGGGCTGGGGGACTAATCCCTGTGCGCCGCTTTTGGCGGGAAAACACCCAATGCCTGCGGGGAACCGCTCGCACACTTTTGAGAAACTGCCGGAACTTCCCCAGTTTTTTACGCTCAATAAATCTTGCACAGATTTAACACGCCCCTGCCTATTTCGTTACAAATGCCGCTTAGGATGAGGCTACAACTTAACTTCATTGCCAAGCCGACTCTGCCTAGCAGTTGAGGGGGCCAAAATCCGGGGCGCGGTGGCGTCCCGGATTTTTTTCTAACCGCGGTTTTGCGCTGGTCTGCGCCGGCACCCGGTTTGAGCTGCGTTTCAATCGCGAATCCGGCCCGGCGCCGGGGTGACCTGGTGGAGTCTGGGCTGCGGTTCAGTCGAAAATGACTTGCCAGTTGGGGTCACGATGGGCTTTCAGACACATCGCGACCTGTTCGGGCGTGGTTTTGCCCAGAGACATTTCCGGCAGTTCATCGAGCCCAAACCAGCCAATCTCGGTGGTTTCGAGGTTCGGTTCAAAGGCACCGCCCAGCAAGGTGCATTCCACAAAAAAAGCGTAAACATGAAATATACCTCTGCTGGGATTATGTTTGCGCTTATCGATTAACGCCAGCAGCCTGTCGGTTTTTACCTGCATTCCGGATTCTTCGTAAGCCTCCTTGATGGTGTTTTCCCTCACGCTCAGCCCCTCGTCAATCCAGCCTCCCGGCATGGACCAGCGCCCATCTGAGCCCTCGTGTACCAGCAAAATCTTGTCTCCGTCTACTCCCGGATGCCCCGAGCCGTCGCCGAAAATAACGGCACGCGAATCAACTTTCGGCGTGCGGTACCCGTAGTCCTCCAGCAGCACGTCTCGCGCCTGTTCGGGATTGTTGCCCGTGAGACGTGCCAAGAGTTCCGCCGCCAGTTCACGAGTCTGGGTCGCCCGATCTCGGTCATAGTCGTCATGACCATAGAACTCGCCGGCCTGACCAATAGCCTGCAGCTCTAATATGAGGTCCACCACGTCTTTATCTACAGTTTCCACTTGCATTTTTCCTCGTCGTCGTAATTTTCAAACCAATCAACACTAGGACGGAATCACGGGAAGGATCCATTTGTTCGCGCCGGGGCCGGCTTCGTCCAGGGCGTTGGTAGCAAGGTCACCAACGCAGCGCACGCGTTTGGCGGCGTCTCTGGCAGCGCTGCGCGCCTCACCAGCCGCAGAGAGGGGCAAAACGCCGAGTTTCATCATGGTGTTCACCATCGGAGGTCCCATGTGTCCGCTGACCACGGCCGCAATGTCATGGTCCCGCATAAAACCCACAATCTGAGCGTGCAGATTGCCGTGCGGACCTTGCTCGTGCAAAATGTCCCAACCGACCTGGAATTCTTGCCATTCCATGATTTCATCTGCGGCGTTGAGGGTTGCCACCGCCATAGTCCGGGCTCGCCCCAGGCCACCCCCGACCTCACTGCCGGCCACGTTGACCGCTATATTCAAGGTTTTCGCATCACTCATTTTCTATCCCAATTTTCGGTATAAGTTATTTTCAGCAATCCTGGTGGCGCCAACGGAGTTCCGCCTTTCAACACCACTTCTACCACCGCTTTCCGGCTTAATCCTATGTCAGACCGGAACGTAATGCCGACCAAACACCGAACGCCAACCCCCGGATGATTCACGCCGCTGCCCCGACTAGGATGGTCATCATGAGTAAAACCCCAACCATTTTGGCAACTTCCGGTGGATACAAAAACGGCGAACGCATCTTTACCGAGTTCAACCACCTGGTGAAATATTCCCTCGAGCTGTCCGGCACCACCCGTTCCAAACCGAAACTGGGCTACCTGGATACCGCGGCCGGCGACCAGCATTACCGGCTAGCTCAACGCTACGAAGCGGCTCGCCTGGCGGGGGTGGAACTGAACCCGCTGCAACTGTTTGTCATGCCCAACGTGGACGACATCGAAGGCTACCTCATGGAACAGGACGCGGTCTGGGTTGACGGGGGTTCGGTGGCAAACCTGCTGGCAGTGTGGCGGGTCCACGGTCTTGACGAAATTTTCCGCCGGGTCTGGGAGGCCGGCGTAGTCCTAGCTGGTGTTTCTGCCGGTTCTATCTGTTGGCACCGGGGCGGCACCACGGATTCTTTCGGGCCTGAACTTCGCGCCGTCACCAACGGTCTGGGGCTGATTCCCTATGACAACGGCGTGCACTACGACGTCGAAAAACGCCGCCGCCCCACGGTGCATCGCCTGGTCGCCGCGGGAACTTTAGGCAAAACCTATTGCACGGATAACAATGTGGGTTTGGTCTACCGCGGCACCGAACTGGCCGAAGCCGTCAGCGAAGTGCGGGGAAAGTCAGCTTGGGTCGTGACCAAAGATAACGGCGAAGTGGTCGAGGAACGCCTCGAAACCCGTTTCCTGGGATAGTTTCGGCCTCTAATCTTGCTGCCAAGACGCCCACAGTGAGGCATATTCACCACCGGCCGCCACGAGTTCATCGTGCGTCCCCAATTCCACGATTCTCCCGTCCAACATGACTGCCACCCGGTCAGCATCGTGGGCGGTATAGAGCCGGTGGGCGATAGCGATGACGCAGCGTCCTGCCAACACTCGCGACAGCGATTGTTCCAGCGACCGAGCCGCGGAGGGATCCATCAGAGAAGTTGCCTCATCCAGCACCAAAGTGTGCGGGTTCAACAGCACGATTCGCGCCAGGGCAAGCTGCTGGACCTGCGCCGGGTTCAGCTTCATTCCAGCGCCGCCGATTTCCGCATACAGCCCGGTTTTTTCCGTATCTGCCTGCGATTTCCCCTCCGGGACAGATTGTGCGGTAGGGGTCAGGGTATCGCTTCGCCCCAAGCCGCGAACCCAGTCCACTCCCACCGCGTCGAGCACCGCCCACAGTTCCTCATCACTCGCGTCGGGCCGCGCCAGACGCAGGTTGGAGGCAATAGTTCCGGTAAACACGTGCTGTTCTTGCGTAACCAAAGCGACCTGCTGGTGCAGTTCACTTTCGGGCAAGTCCACCAGCCGCACTCCTCCGACCGTCACGGACCCGCTGGTGGGCGGGTGAATACCCGCCAGCATCCGCCCAAAAGTGGACTTACCGGCGCCCGTTGGTCCGACAATCGCCAATGTTTCGCCCGCTCGGAGTTCCAGAGACACCTCGTGCAGCACATTTTGCCCCGCGCGGTAGGCATAGCTAACGTCCCGAGCCACTATCGCGGGGGTACCGGCGGGCGCGTGGGCACTGGCTTCCCGGTCCGGCTCGACTTGTGCGACCCCAAAAATTCGCGCCAGCGAAGTGTAGGCTTCCATGGAAACGTCTACCCAGAACGTTGCTTCCCACACCGGCCCACGCACTTGATAGGCATAGAGCGCAATCGTGGAAACAGCCCCGACAGTCAAGGCTCCGCTGGGCACCAACCAAGCACCCATTAACACGATAACTATTAGGGGAGACAGGGTGGCGCACACAATTCCCATGAACAACCAGGAACGCATCCAGGCACTGTAGCGCTCCTGACGCCAGATTTCGCGAATAATGACATCGAGCTGGGCAATCCGTTTTCCTGACAGCCCCAGAGCGTCAACCGTGTCCGCCTGATCCAGAGTTTCCGCTACCGAACCGGACAAATCCGCCCAAGATCGAGCTGAGGAGCGATAGGCGGGAACGGTCCGCGGCAAATACCACGCCATCAAGGGCCACACCCCCAATGGCCCGATGAGTAGCACGAATGCCAACAGCGGGGAGGTCAGAAATGCCGCCACGAACGTCACCACCAACGTTGTGGTAATCATCAGAATTGCGGCAATTCCCTGGCGAATCATAAATTGCAGGCGTTCAATGTCTCGCGTGGTGCGTCCCACCAGATCCCCGGTGCCGGCACTTTCCACAGTCGACAGAGGCAGGTGGATGACAGAGTCGACCAAGCCGTCGCGCAGGTGGGCAAAAATCCGCTCGCCCATCACCCGGGCGCGATATTCCGCCAGGAACGAAAATATCGCCGCCACCGCGACCACTACCAGGGCAATCACTATCTGTTGACCGACCCAGTCCCGGCTGGCCGCCCCGGCTTGAATGCGGTCAATCACGCGTCCCAGCAGCCACGGGAGGGTCACTCCCGCTAGGGATGACACCAGCTGCAGCCCCACCACGGCACCAATCGCGCCGCGATAGTCGTGAATCAGGTCTTTGACCCCTCGCACCACCAGTTTTCCGCTGGCCAGAGGCAGTTTCATGACGACTCACCCCCGCTTTGCACCGAGCGGTTGATAATAGCCAGGTACGCCGCGGCTGACGGGTCCCCCGACCGGGCTTTTTCCCGAAGCTCCCGGTGTGAACCGCGGACGATTTCCCGACCCGCGTCGTCGAGCACAATGACTTCATCACAATGCTCCAACACCAGCACTGACGCCGAGACGATGACGGTGGTTTTCCCGTGTCGCGCTTGTGCCAAACGCTGGGCGACCCGCGATTCCGTATGCGAATCGACCGCTGAAGTCGGCTCAATAGTAACCAGCACCGCGGGATCGGCTGCTACCGCGCGAGCCAGGGTGACACGCTGGCGCTGACCGCCCGAGAGAGTGCGCCCTTTTTCCGCTACTGCCCCGTCCAGGCCGCCATTCACGGATTCCACCACGTCATCAGCATCCGCCACGTGCAGCGCTGCCAACCATTGCGAATCGCGCTCATCAACTTCAGGAACAATGAGCGAGTCCTCTTGCCGGGTCGCGTTCTCGATGACGTCGCGCCACACCAGTTCGCGCACCCCCCGTTCGCGAGGTGCCGGCGTATTGGCCCCGCGCACCTGGTCTCGCAAGGTTCCGGCAAACAGCTGCGGGTCGGTATCTGACAGTATGATGGCGCGGCGCACTAGGTCGAGGGGCAGGGTTCTCGCGTCGGTTCCATCAATCAGAAGGGTCGGTTGCGCGCTGTCCTCTTGACGTGCCAGGCGCCGGGCCACCGCGGCGCTGGCGTCAGGATTGGCGCAGACCAGTCCGGTAATCAAGCCCGGTTTCACCGTTACCTCACTGACCGTGTCGGTGAGCTGGGCCAGACCAAAATCCTTTTCCCGCCACCGCGCTTGCGGCAAGGTATTTGGGTGCAGCGCGTCCCCGGAGACTTCCGCCATATCCTCGCTCACCAGGGAGGTCACGCCTTGAATCCGCGCGAGTTTGCGAACTCCGACCCAAGCTCTGGTGAATTCTTCCAACGACCGGGTGGCGACCACAATGGGATTGCGCAAAAATTGTGAAAACCCAAAGAACGCGACCAAACTGCCTACTGACAGTTCATTGTGAAAATACAGAATCGCCCCGATACCCACCACTAGGGCAGTAAACAGCATGGGTATGACCGAACGCAGCATGCCCAGCAGCGCCGCGGGTAGGGCGACTCGAATCCCGGCATCGCGCACGCGAGCCGACTGCCCCTGATAGTGACGTCCGAACACGTCCTCGCCGCCGATGCCGCGCAGGACCCGCAACCCCGCCACCGCGTCAGCCGAGATTTCCGTCAGTTTGCCCTGTTCATCGCGGTTCTCGGTTTGCCGCCGCTGCAGTGGTTTACCCAACAGCCCTATCAGCAGCATTACGATGGGCAACCCGATGAGTACCGTCCAGGCCAAAGGTGGCGAGGTGCGAAACATGATGACCAGAATCATGACGGTAGAGAGAATAGCGCCCACCATTTCGGGAATCCACAGCGCCGCCCGGCCAATCCGATCCACATCTGTCAGCATCGAAGTGACCACGTCACCGGATTCCAGTTCCCGGTTCACCGCGCGCCCATCGAAAGCTAACTTTCGACCGGCTACTCGCGCGGGGGTCGCCACCGCGGTCATCTGGACCGCAATCTCAGTGAGCTGTCCCGCCATTTGGGTCAGCGCCACGCCCAGGATAACCAGGGTCAGAACCGCCAACCGGATCCAGATTTCCCCGGTCAAACCGTGTTCTAACCCCGCATCCAGCACCATCCCCAGCGCCCACGGAACGCTGACCGACACCGCATAGTTCAGCCCCGTCACCAGGGAACCAAGCGCAAGCACGCCACCCATAGAAACAACGAGTTTTCGGGCATAGCGGTGGGGGTCAACAGGGTAAACGTCAGGTTCGCCCTGGGGGCTGCGCAGCGGCCAGCGCCAAGTGCGCGGGGTTCTCAGCAGAGGCGGCAGCGCAACGTGTTCTTCAACAGCACGCCGCTGCAAAAAATCGCGCGCGGGCATTATCTTCCACCTACGGAGTCGCCTCAGTGCCGCTGCCAGGGAAAGTAATCAAGCCCAGAGCATCGAGGATTTTGGGGAAATCCTCACGCAAAGAGGACCAAGCCACGATTGCGTCTATCTCATCGGCCGTCTGCTGGAGTCGGCAATGCAGTCCCCATAAGGTCGCCCAAGGAATTGCCGGGTTGGCTTCCTTGACATCGGAATGGACTTTCGCCGCTGATTCAACCAACACTGCTATGGCGTGATAAGCCGCGAAACGGGACTGAACCCCCGCCGGAGTCTTTTCCAAGAATGCCTGTGGGTCTCCGGAGGCGATGCCGGCACCCACGTCCAAAACCCGGGCCATATCCTCCACCCGCCACCGGGAGGCGGAAACATCGTAAGGGAAAAAGGACTTGGGGAATCCCCACTTTTGGAAATAGGGATACTCTTCAATCTCACGCGGTGAAAAAACATCCCCGAATCGGTATAAATCCACCAGCAGGGGTTTGAACTGCGACTTTTTGTCAGGCTTCGTGACTTCCCGAGGGTACCGATCGACTTTGGCGTTGCCCCACCCCGTGTCCACGGACACGTAGACCGTGGCGCTCAAGGCATTTTCAAGTTCGTTTTGCAAGCCAATCAAATCCAACATCCCCAGCGGATTTGTGGTGCTGACCAGGAAATCTATCGGGGTAAACGCATCATCTTGCCCGGTAGAAGCGGGGCCGAACAGAAAAATCTCATCGTACCCGTGCCGCGAAAAAATGCTGCGAACCACGTGACGCTTCATACTCATCAAAGTGTGTGACGGTACGCTCAGCGCTTTCGCCAAGGCGGTTTCTTCAGCAACAGAGATACGCCGCTTGTGATTTTCAAAAGCACTGATGTGGGACTGGGGAACTCCAGTCATCGCTGCCAGTTCCGCCTGGGTCAACCCCAGCACGCCGCGCCGTAGACGCAAAAAGGCACCGGGCCGCAAATCGCGTAACGCCATAAATTTCTGTTCCATAGAGAAATTATACTCCGTACATGTATATAAAGGAATATTGTTTGTCAGTACATCAGGTCTTTCTGAGCCGGGTTGTCGTACCAGTGGGGGCTGCCTGAGAATCAGCAGTAGCTCTCAGTGGATTTGCCTTCCAAAGCCCGGTTGACAGCTTTGCGGAATTCGTCTGTTTCTTCCTTCACCTGCGGATCGATTCCGTCCAAGCTGGCACTGATTTCTTTGGCAACGCCTGGGGAACAAGTACTTAACAACCGCTCCTTTTCGGTGGCGAAGTCCCACTGCGCCTCCGGCCAGTGCTGATCCAGACTAATCAGAGCCTGAGTCAACAGCTCGGTGGCGACCAAGCGGGTATACCACTTGTGATCTGAGGGAATGACATACCAAGGAGCCCACGGCGTCGAAGTCAGCGTAAACACCGCTTGGTATGCCTCTTGGTAAGCGTCCCAGTCCCGGCGAGTGTCAATGTCACCGGGCTGATACTTCCACCACTTATCACGGCGATCCAGGCGCTGCGCTAAGCGCCGCGCCTGCTCATCGTGAGATACCATCAGCGCCAGCTTGACGATGGTGAAATGCTGGTCTTGCACCAGGTAGCGTTCCCAATCGTTAATGATGTCGTAGCGTCCGCCCCAAATTTCCGGAGGCACAATGTTACGCACTCGCTGCACCAACACGTCCTCGTAATGGGAGCGATCAAACACGCCAATCTTGCCGAAATGGGGCAGCTGTCGTTCGATACGGCACAAGAAGTGTTCACTGAGTTCCTGCTCGGTGGGCTTGCCAAAAGACGCGAGCTGAACGCCCTGGGGATCCACCATACCCATCACATGGCGCGAGATTCCGCCTTTTCCTGCGGTATCGAGCCCCTGAACCACCAGTAATATACGTCGATCATCGCCCATCTTAGAGCAAGCGAAATAGCGTTCCTGCAGTTCCGAAAGCAGTCGGCGGCGACCATCCTGAAATTTTTGGGCAGCGGCTTTACCAGCGGTCCACCCCGGGGTAGCGCCGGGATCAAAGTCTTTTAACTGAAACCCTTCCTGAACCCGCAGGGCCTCACCCGGCAGTGTTTTCCACTTATTTTTGGCCATTTTTACTCCTTGAACTATTGGTAAAACCACTGAAAACGAATGCTAAATCTCCGACATTCCGAAGTTTATCCGAAACAGCAGCCTTTTACAGATATCGCGCCAGAAAATCACGCGTCCGTTCCCGCTGCGGGTTACCGAACAGCTGCTCGGGCGGCCCCTGCTCAGCGATGACCCCATCTGCCATAAACACCACATTCTTGCTGACCGTGCGGGCGAAAGCCATCTCGTGGGTCACCACCAGCATCGTCATGCCTTCCTGGGCAAGCTTCTTAATGACCTCGATGACTTCCCCGACCATTTCCGGATCCAAAGCCGAGGTCGGTTCATCAAACAACAGGACTTCCGGATCCATCGCCAGAGCGCGAGAAATGGCCACCCGCTGCTTTTGCCCACCGGACAACTGCCGCGGTTTCGCGTTCAAGAACGGGCTCATCCCGACTTTATCCAGATACTGCAGTGCTTTCTCATGCGATTCCTCGCGAGACCGACCCAGGACTTTCATCTGGCCAATCATGCAGTTCTTCAGCACAGTCATATTGTTGAACAGGTTGAACGATTGAAACACCATCCCCACTTTGGACCGATATTTCGCCTTTTTCATGGAATGGTCCAGGATATTTGTCCCGTGGTAGAGGATTTCACCCGAGGTGGGGGTTTCCAGCAAATTGATGCAACGCAGCAAAGTCGATTTCCCGGAGCCAGAGGCCCCGATAATGGACGCCACGTCCCCCGGCCGCACCGAAAAATCGATGTCTTTCAGCACCTCGTGAGTGCCGAAAGACTTTGAGAGGTGACGTACCGTGATGATTTCGTCGCTGGTGTTCGCCGTAGTTTTCGGTTCGCTCATGAGTTTTGTCCTCCCTCGGTGCGTGCCGGTTTTTCTGGCGCCGGTTTCCCGACGGGCTTTCCCTTTCGCACCGAACGTTTGGCGGGTTTACGGAAAGTGTAGTTTCCGGCGGCCATCACAAGTTGATCTTCATTCATCAACTCGTAATCGCTCTGTTCCTCGCCCGCCGCACCGGGCAACAGTTCGTAGGCATCGTCTCCGTCAATCTTCTTTTCCAGTTTCCGCAACAGGAAAGAGGACAGCAGAGTCAGAGTCAAATAGCCCACCATCTCGATGGTAGCGGAGGGGAAGTACTTGAAAACAGCACCCGACACCATCTTGTGAACTGAGAAGAACTCCGAAAAACCGATGATGAACATGACCGAAGTGTCTTTGATGTTGATGATGAAGTTGTTACCGATTTGCGGCAGCAGGTTGCGCAAAGCCTGAGGCAAGATGACATAGAGCATGGTCTGGAAGTGAGTCATGCCAATCGCCCTGGCCCCTTCGGTTTGCCCCGGATCCACACTAATGATGCCCCCGCGCACGGATTCCGCGATGTAGGCACCGGTGTTGATGGAGACAACGAAAATCGACACTCCCCACATGGACTGGAACTGCAGGGCGTTATTCGTGAAGTAGGGCAGGCCGTAGTAAATGAATACCGCCTGCAAAATCATCGGAGTGCCGCGGAAAACTTCCACATAGATCCGGATGATGGCCCGGATAATCGCCAGAATAATCCGCTTGGGCAGGGGATCGGTTGGAGGATGAGGGATTGTGTTCAAAATCCCGCAGGCAAAACCGATCACACAGCCCAGCAAGGTGGCGACAGTGGCGAGGACCACCGTATTGACGATACCTGTCAAATACACGCCACCGTACTTGTTGAGCAGCGTTACGATGTCCTGCCACAGTGTCCACAGCATTTTTCTCTCCTGACGTGTTCCAGTGCGGTTAGCGGATTAATCCTCTTGGGGCTGAATCTTTACCGCATCCGCCATCATGGCATCGAAGTCTTTGGCGGTCTTGCCGGACAGAGCCTTGTTGATGGCATCCTTCAGAGCGGTGTTGCCTTTCTTAATGGACACACCGATGTTAATGTCCTCGTCCGAAACTTGGAAGTCATCGCCGTCGTCGGGGAAGTCCAAAATCTTCATGTCCGGGTAAGCAACCATAGCTCCTTGACCCGTGGGCATATCGGTAACCACGTAATCAACCTTGCCGGTTTCCAAAGCCACCAGCATCGCCGGAGCGGATTCGGCGGGAGCCTGCCGTTGGGCACCCTTAATTTGCGGAATCAACGTGTCATACCAAACGGTGCCGGTTTGGCTGGTGGTCCGGCCTCCCGCCAGGTCAGCCAAGCCTTTCGCGTTGGCGAACTTAGAATCAGCCTTGGTCAGCACAACGATGCGGGCGTACAGATACGGCCCGGCAAAGTCCACGGTTTCCTCGCGTTCCTTGGTCATGGACTGACCCGCAATCGCGGCATCGATTTCCCCGGACTGTACCGCCGGAATCAGGGAATCCCACTCCAGCTGCTTGATTTCGAGTTTCCAGCCGTTCGCTTTCGCGATTTCCTTCGCGGTCATCACGTCGTAACCATTGGCGTACAAGGCGGAGTCTTTGATAGGCACCGCGTCGTTAGATTTATCGGGCTGCGCCCAGTTGTAGGGAGCGTAGGCGGCTTCCATACCGACGGTGAAAACACCGTCCTCCAGGCCGGGAATCGCCCCGTCTTTACCAGCTGCGTTATCAGCCGCGGGACCCGCCCCGCACGCGGCGAGGGAAAAAGCTGCAGCCAGCAGGGCCGCACCACTCAGTATCTTGTTCATCAATAGTCCTTTCAATCGTTGCAAACAACTTTCGAAAGCTCGAACATGCCACCAAAAAAAGGGGTCATGCTCCATGACCCCATACCTTTGCGCGTATGCGTCATGACAGCTCTCCGCAATAGCGACAGTCGAACAGATATTTTCCGCTCGCCCGGACGCTTCCCCTCGGGAACGGTTCACGTCCTCGGCAACCTCCCCTTTCGCTTCCGGGCATCCCCTAAAGGATTTCCCAGCCCTTATGGAAGCTAGTGATGTCGGCTGCGCCTCCGTCATGCTTATATTGCTCTCCAGTCTAGGGCTCTGGGGCGAAAGGTGCAAAAAAGTTAGTAAAATTCGAAGTTCCGCTACCGTTAGCGTCTCTCTCAGGCTCGATTGAGCAGTTCGGCGTCCTCGGCCGATGCACAAGTTCGGTGCGGCCGGTCGCCGGTAGGTTATTGCGGGGTGATGTTGACTTTATCGGTTGAACACCTTTCGGTGATAATTGACACGTGAACGCTTCCCTGATTCTTTCCACTCTCGCCCAAGCGTTGGTGCTCTTTGCGGTCACTAACATCGACCACTTGATGCTGCTGACCTTATGGTTTGTCCACGGTCACCAGCGCCCCGGCACAACGTTGCGTATCTGCGCAGGTCAATACCTCGGTTTCAGCGCTATTTTGGCAGCCACCGTGATCCTGAATCTGATTTCCGGTTTCGTCATTCCCGAAGCTCAGTTGCATCTGTTGGGTCTGATACCACTGATTCTGGGAGTGAAAGCTGGCATTGGGGAAATTTTGGAACGCCGGGAGTCAAACGATTCCAGGAACGCACAGTCAGCCGAATCAAAGCTGGAAGGCAAACCCGTCAGTGTTGGCGCGGTCGCCCTGGTCACCATCGCGAACGGAGGCGACGAAATCGGTGTTTATCTGCCGGTTTTTGCCTTGTCGGCCTGGTGGCAAGTCGCTATTTTCTGCGCGGTGTTTCTGGTGTTGGCGGGTGCGCTGTTGGCTCTGGCGTGGTTCATTACCGGACGTTTAGGGCTCGCGGAGGTTCTGGAACGATTCGAGGCAGTGCTCTTTCCGAGTGTGCTTATCCTGCTCGGGGTGCTCATCCTCGCCGGATGGCTCTAGTCGGCACACGTTTATCCGGCCAGCTTTGTGTCCCCAGCGCAAACCACTGCCAGCACCTCTTTTATCCGCAGAGATGCGGAAGCAAATGTTTCTGCCGCTGGACGATGCCATAAAAATTGAAAAGGGGCAAACAAATCGATGGCGCCAACTGATAGTGGAATCGTGTGGCAGCTTGACTTCATCATCCGTCGCGCGGCTCGGCGAGGGTAAGCGGCGGGTGTTCGGCGCGATACTCGTTTATCTGAGCATCCGGGTCAGGATACCCCAGGGCCAGCCCGGTGATTAGCCCGTAGTCTTTGGGGATGCGAAACTCTGCTTCGAGAGGCGTCCGCCAGGTGGCGAGCGTTCCGATGGCAACGGTTCCGAGCCCCCGATTCGCGGCCGCCAGCATGAGGGTGGACAGCATCAGCCCGGCATCCTGGGCGGAAAAGGGCAGCAGCGAGCGGTGGACAAACACGAAAATCCCTACCGGCGCCTGAAACATTTCGAGATTTTGGCGCACCTGCTGGGCTCGCCCGGGTTCGTCCCCGCGCCCAATTCCCAGGTGCGCGTAGTAGCGTTTTCCGTTCGCTACCTGGCGTTTTCGCAGTTCAGGAGGGTATTTCCCCCAGGTTTTAAAGTCGGCTTTGGGTAGCTTGCCTTCCCGCAACGCCCGCAAGAAGGCACCGAGCCGCCCGCGCAGCATCCCGGACGCGGTTTCGGCATGGCTGGCATAGTCCGCCCGGATTCGTTCCAGGCGCTCCCCCGTGGCTACTGCCAGCACATATCCGCGCGTGTTGGACCACGAGGCGCAGTGGCGCGCGTCGTCCAAGACGGCTTGTAAAACCTCTGGTTCAACGGGCTTGTCAAGGTAGGCCCGCACACTGTAGCGAGCCTGCAGCAGTTCAGAAAATTCCATGCGTTTTAGTCTAATGGAATTCCTGGCCAGTTCCACGGGGAGGCTGCATCCGCAAATACTTGGGCTACAACCCCAGCCACGCTCCTTGGGGACGATTGGCATAAATCTCGCGATAGAAATCCTGGCGCTCTAACTTCGCGGCGGCCGCCTCATCCAGCAGCACCTTCACATTGTTGTGCAGCTGCAAAGCCGAACCGGTGCAAGAGATAGAAACCGGACCCTCCACCATGTCTCGAACCGCGTCAGCTTTGTTAGAGCCAGTGGCGATGAGCAGGATTTTTCGCGCCCGTAAAATCGTGCCCACCCCTTGCGTGAGCGCGTGCCTAGGCACCTTATCAATGTCTCCGTCAAAGAATCGGGCGTTGTCGCGGCGGGTTTGGGCGGTCAACACCGCGGGGTGCGTCAAGGACTTTAAGGATGTTCCGGGTTCGTTGAACGCAATATGCCCATCCGCTCCGATACCCAAAATCTGTATATCTATTCCACCGGCATCTACTATAGCCTGTTCGTAGCGCTGACACTCCGCTAACAGGTCCGGAGCCAGGCCGTCTTCTCCATATACCTCATTTGGGTCTATATCCGTAATGTCGGCAAATTCGCGGCGGATAAAGTTGTGGTAAGCCTCGGGGTGATCCTGGGGCAACCCCACGTACTCATCGAGCTGGAAAGCCTTTGCGTGGCGCAGAGACAAACTCCCCGCCTTAACCCGACGCGAAAGCTCTTGGTAAATCGGCAGCGGGCTGGAACCCGTCGCCACCCCCAGCACGGCGGTGGGTTTGTCCGCGTAGACCTCGCAGATTGCCTCCGCGGCGACAAGCGCCAAATCTTGCGCCGTTGGTTTAATAATAATTTCCATGATGATTACCTTCCGTTGTTTTCAATTTTCCGGCTAAGCTCCGAATTCCACCTCAACGCACCTGCTGACCACGACGAAACACCTGCTGTACCTGTAGGGCGCTCGACTCAACCACGAAGTCCGCCCAGGCTCCCGGCGCCAACACCCCGATGTCTGTCCTGCCCAGCAAAGCCGCAGGTCGAGCGGTAGCGGCATGAAGCGCCAACCAAATATCCACTCCTGCGGTATAAGTTGCAAAACGTATTGCCCGGGACAGGGTCAGGGTGGAACCGGCGATGGCTCCGTTAGATTTCAGCCGAGCCACCGCGTCGCGAACCTCGACCTCGAGGGGTCCCAGCAGGTAATCCCCGTCTGGTGAGCCCGCGGCCGCCATTGCATCGGTAACTAAAACCGTGTCCCGGCCTTTGGCGTCAAACACGAACTTCACGGTGGCCGGGTGGGAATGCACGCCGTCGGCGATGAGTTCTACCGGTAATCCCGGCGTTTCCAAAGCGGCCACAATCGGGCCGGGCTGGCGGTGGTGAATCGGTTTCATCGCGTTGAACAGATGGGTGACGTTTTGCGCCCCACTAGCGAGAGCGGCTTTCATCACGTCATAGTCAGCGTTCATATGTCCCGGTGCGGCGATGATTCCCCGTGACACCAGCCAGCGCACAGCCTCCAGTCCTCCACGACGCTCTATGGCAAGGGTCACCATTTTAACCGGACCAGCTTGGCAGAGGCGCTGGACCTCGTCCAGAGCCGGGTCGCGCAGCAGCTCGGGGTCATGCGCCCCCTTGAATTCCTCCGCCATCCACGGACCCTCCAAGTGGACGCCCAAAATTTCGCCGGCCTCATAGAGTGGCGTCAAATCTCGAATCTGGGATTCCAAGTGGTCCAACGTATCCGTGACCAGGCTGGCCATGATAGAAGTTGTCCCCTCGTGACGGTGGGTGGCGATGACGGTGCGGGCTGATTCAACCCCGTTGGTGAAAGCCTCTCCCCCACCGCCGTGAGAATGTATATCCACGAATCCGGGAGCGAGGATAGCCGTCCCGAAATCCACGTCCGCCCGGACTTGTGCGGCCGCCGTTCCGCTGAGAACCTCGGCGATACGGTCGTTTTCTACCCGCACCGCGCCGGGTCCCAACACCTGGTTGCCGTCAAATAACGTGTCTGCACGATAAATCGTCATGTTGTTCCGGTTTCCTCTCAGTTTCTCCGCAAGTATTGTGAGCCGTATGCTCCCGCACCAGCAGCCTTCCCCGTGAATGGAGACAGGCAGCATCCCACGCAGCTAGGCTTTCGGCAGTTTGTCTACATACCATTCAGTGAGACGCCACGGGTGAGTGATGGCGGTGCCTACACACGCTGCGTGAATCGGATATTGGTAAACCGCAGCGAGGTCTTGGGGGCTGTGAATCCGGCCTTCCACCACAATGGGCGCGCGAACTGCCTGGCACACCGCGGCAATGAAATCGAAATCCGGTCCCACAGTAGCGGTGCGGGCATATTGATACCCGGGGGTATAGCCCGACAATGTAGTGCCGATAAAGTCCGCTCCGGCCTGTTCAGCTGCCTTCGCGTCCTCAACGGACGCGCAGTCAGCCATGATAGCCACCCCGGGAAATTCCTCGTGCATCGCGCTCACCGCATCCGCGAAGGTCTCGCCCTCTCCCCGTTCGCGCAGGGTGGCGTCGATAGCGATGACATCCGCCCCGCTCAAGGCACAGGCACGCGCGTGAGCAATCGAGGGCGTAATGTAAACTCCCTCGTGGCCAAACTTAATGAGTCCAATCAGGGGTACTTCCACTGCCTGACGGCACGCCACAATGTCCGCTATCCCCTGGACACGGACCGCGGCGGCTCCTCCCGCCACGACTGACTGAGCCACCGCGGCGGTGATGTCAGACCGCCGCATCGGCTCTCCCGGATATGCTTGACAGCTGACGATAAGCCGTCCCTTAATGGCGTCAATCACCGCTTGCCGTTGTGTATTCATTTGTTTCCCCTTCCGTAGTCGGTGCACAGTCTCGCGCCGGGTTCGTTCAACTCTCCACCCGGTTCCAAATCTTTTTCGCGGCCCCCACCAAGGCAGCCGCATTACCCAAAGTCGCTTTCACCAGCGGCACATCATGAAGGATATTCACCAACTGTTCCTGATAAGCCGCCCGGAGGGGTTTCCACCAAATGTCCGTGCTGTTAGCCAAGCCTCCCCCGACAATCATGACTTCCGGGTCAACCGTATTGACGATAGATCCCAGAGCGCGCCCGGTTTCCGCGGCCACTTCCGTATAGATGCGCGCAGCCAGCCCATCTCCTGACAGAGCCCGTTTTTCCAGTTCACGAGTGCCGCCGACGGCAGGATCCCCGCCGTTTTCCAAGTACCAGGCGAACAACCCCGGTCCCGAAGCCACGGTTTCCAGATGCGGCACGTCGCGTCCGCATGTGCAGGCTCGTTTGGTGGCTAGCAGGGTTGGCAGGTGTCCGAAATCACCGGCGGTTCCGTGCGGACCGACCAGGATCTCCCCGTTAATCATCAGAGCTCCGCCAATGCCGGTCCCCAGGGCCATCATGGCAACGTAGTTTTTCCCGGTTCCTGCACCTTTCCAGGCTTCCCCGCGCAGATGAGCATTCACATCGTTTTCTAAAGTGACGGGCAGCCCCACCGCTGTTTCCACCAGCGACACGACCTCGGTGCCGGCCCAGTCCCGAATAGCATCGGTGGAGGCAATAATCCGCTGCCCCGCGAGGTCAACTACCCCGGCTGACCCAATCCCGACACCCACAATCCGGTCGATACCGCTCTCGTGAGCCTGCGCGCGAACCTGACCCACCAGGGCGTTGATCGCTCCGACCACGGCCGCACCACCCTCGTGAGCGGGCGTATCCGTTCGGCAAGGCAGGCTCAGATTGCCGTCCCGGTCCGCCAGGGCAGCAGCAATTTTCGTGCCGCCGAGGTCTATGGCGATGACGTAATCCGAGGTCATAGCCGGGTTCCTAGAGTAATCCGACTTTTTGCAAGACGCTGCGCACGTGCTCGACGTTTTCTCCGCTCAAAGGCGCCACGGGACGAGGCATCTCGTTAGACTCGAACACCCCCAGCAGCTGCAGCGCTGTCTTAAACGCACCGATGCCGGCACCGAAGCCCTGTACGTCTTTGACCTGGACAATCGTCATCAAATCCGCCAGCCGGTCCTGTTCGAGGCGGACAGTCTCCCAGTCCTTAGCAAGAGCGGCTTTCCACTGACGCACGTAGCCGTCGGGATCGACGTTGCCCAAGCCGGGCACGCAGCCGTCCGCACCGGACAGGTACGCCCCGTCCACCACGACCTCGTGACCGGTAAACAGCTGCAGCGGATGGCCCGCCTCGGCATTCAATCGGGACAGGAAACGGAAACCGACATCGTCGCCAGAAGAATCCTTTACCCCATTGAGGACCCCAGCTTTACCCAGGTCCATCACCAGGTCATTAGGCAGCTTCCAGTGGACACACGCGGGAATGTCATAAGCCCAAATGGGCAGGTCCGTGCATTCTCGCAAGATTTCGAAGTGCCGCCGGATTTCCCGCACCCCTTGCAGGGCATAGAACGGGGCGGTCGCCACCACCGCATCGACTCCGATGTCTTCGGCCTGGCGAATGTGTTCCACAACCCGGTCCGTCTCCGTGCTGATAACCCCCGCCATGATGGGGACGCGACCAGACACGATGCGTTTGGATTCGGAAAGGATTTGCCCGCGGCGTTCATCGGTGGAAAAAGCCACTTCTCCCGACGAACCCAGCACAAACAAGCCATCGATACCGGCCGTAATCAGACGATTAATGTGCTTCTCTAGCGAAGGCACATCGAGTTCGCCGCCCTTTAACGGGATGGTTAGGGGTGGGACAATGCCGCTAATTTTTCCTGCCATGTTTTATTCTCCTTCAGCTATGTTGGCATCCTCAGGTTGCCCCAAGTTCGGGTGCAACAACGACGGAGCCGCACCAAGAAGCTTGCGGGTATAGGGATCCTTCGGGTTGGCCAACAATTCGTCAGCCGGGCCTTCTTCGATAACCACACCAGCGTTCATCACCGCAATACGGTCGGAAATGTAGCGCACCGTTTGAATGTCGTGGGAAATGAACACCATCGCCAACCCCAGTTCCTTTTTCAGGTCCGAAAGCAGGTTCAGGATTTGGGCACGCACGGACACGTCCAGGGCCGAAGTCGGCTCGTCAGCGATAATGGCCTTCGGGTTCAGCGACAAGGCCCGTGCAATGGCGACACGTTGACGTTGCCCGCCGGACAGTTGCCCCGGCAGCGCGTTCAACGCCGACAGCGGCAGGCCCACCAGGCTCAACAGCTCACGGACCCGCTTATCGCGCGACGCCTCGTTACCAATCTTGTGGACCCGCAACGGGTCAGCCAGCTGGTCATGGACGCTCATGCGCGGGTTCAGCGCGGTGGCCGGGTCTTGGAAAACCACGGACACAACCGAGCCGATGTGGCGTCGGTCCGCCGCGTTGCGCTTCGTAACGTCCTTGCCCATGAAGAACACTTTGCCCTTCGTAGCGACTTGGAGCCCGCACATGACGTTCGCGGTTGTGGACTTGCCACAGCCGGATTCGCCCACGATACCAAGGACTTTGCCGGGCATAATCTTCATGTCGACGCCCCGCACGGCCCGCACGTGGTTCGGCTTGAAAATCGAACCGGTACGCGCTTTGAATGTGACCTCCACTTCCTGCAATTCGATGATGGGGGTTTCGGGGTCAATAGTCCCTGGCGTTTCGTTTTCGATAACGCTTGCGTTTGCGGTTGTCTCGCTCATGCTTGGCCCTCCTTTCCACTCGCAACGTATTCGGGTGCACGCTTATAGACCCCTTCCTTGTCGGGCAAGGCGGCGTAAACGTGCTCGGGACCGACCAGCAGGAATTCCAACGGAATGTCCATGCCATAGTCGGGGTGCGAGGAACGCGGCGCGAAACGATCGCCCACGGGGAAGTCCTTGGGCGAAGGCACCGTGCCGGGTACCTGGTGCAAACGTCCGGAACCGGCTTCGATGGACAGCACCGCACCCAACAGGCCACGGGTGTATTCGTGGGTCGGATGTTGCAAAAGCTCGCTTGTTGGGGCTTGTTCCACAACCTGACCGGCGTACATGACGGTAATCTTGTGTGCGACTTCGGCGACCAAGGCCAGGTCGTGGGACACAAAGACCATGGCGAAACCGAGCTTGTTGCGCAGTTCGTTCAGCAGGTCGATGACCTGCTTTTGGACGGTCACGTCCAAAGCGGTGGTCGGTTCGTCCGCGATGACCAACTTGGGGTCGCGTGTCAAAGCCATAGCGATAAGGACGCGCTGACGCTGACCACCGGAGAGTTCGTGCGGGTATGATTCCAGCGTGCGCTTGGGATCAAGGCCCACCAGCTCCAACAGTTCCTCGGCGCTGCGGGTGCCGCCACGTTTAGTCAGCTGTTTCATTTGCGACCTGATGAGCATGGCCGGGTTCAACGAGGACAGGGCATCTTGATAAATCATCGCCATTTCGTGTCCCAGCAGGGCGTGACGTTCCTTGATGTTCATCGTCAAGAGGTCTCGGCCCTGATAAAAGACTTCGCCGGTGATTTCAGCCTTGGGATCAATCAAGCCCATGATGGTCAGCGCGGTGATGGATTTACCACAACCGGATTCCCCGACCAAGCCCATGGTTTCACCCCGTCGCACAGAGAAGCTCACGTGGTCAACCACGTTTACGTCCCCGTGACGCGGGAACTTAATGCACAGGTCGCGTACCTCCAACAGCGGTTCACCTTCGAAGTCGTCACTCATGCGGTCACTGCGCTTGGATTCAACTTCCTGCAAGGCCGTCAAGCGTGCTTGCAGGGATTCAGCCTGTTCCTTGTAGGCGCGACGCGGATCGAGCAGCAGCGCATCGGCTTCACGGTCAGCAGTGTTTTGTTCCACCTTGACCGGGGCCGAAGCCGGAGCGGCCACCATTGCGTCGGTGATACCTTCGGACAAGATGTTCAAGCACAGCACGGTAATCATGATCAGAACGCCGGGGAAGAACGCGGTCCACCAGGCCCCAAAAATCAGGGAGCCATTAGCGGATGCGTCAGCCAGGACGTTGCCCCAGGTCGCCACCGTGGCCGATTGCAGGCCAGCCCCGATGAAGCTCAGCGAAGCTTCCAGAATGATGGCGTCAGCGACCAAAACGGTGGCGAACACCAAGACCGGAGCGGCGGTGTTGCGCACCACGTGCTTGAACAAAATCCAGGGGGCGCGAGCACCGGAAACGATGACCGCACGGACGTAATCCTCACCATAAGCCGCCATCACATTGGCCCGGACGATACGAGCCAACTGCGGGGAATAAACGAAGGCGATGGAAAGCACCACCACGAAGGTGACGCCAACCTTGTTACCGGGATCAAGGGCGCGGCTGAAAGAAAGAACCGTAATGGCAGCCATAACAATGCCCGGGATGGCCATAATCACGTCCATAATGCGCATGATGACTTCGGAAATCCATTTGCGGACCACGGCTGCGACCGAACCGATGATGGCCCCGACAATCAGGGCAATCAGGGTTGCGCTTAAACCGATGAACAGCGAGAAACGCGAGCCATACAGCAAGCGTGAGAGGATATCACGGCCGAGGTGGTCGGTACCGAAGGGATGCGCGGTTTCTGGCGCGGTGAACTTTGCGAAAAGATCCTTTTCGGTGTAGGGGGCAATCAGCGGTGCCACGATGGCAATCAGCACCACGATGGCAATGACAATGACCGAGATGCGAGCACCCACACTCATGTGCTTCCAGCGGTTAAAACGAACCTTTTTTCCGGATTCAACCGCTTCAATAGTTTTCTTCATTGCACCCATATCACACCGACCTAATCCTGGGATTGATGAGCAAGTAGAGGATGTCCACCACAATGTTCACGATGATGAAGGCTAGGGCTACGACCAAGGCACAGCCTTGCACCAAAGCCGTGTAAGAGTTGTTCACACCGGAAATCAAAAGCTTGCCCATGGCGTTGATGTTGAAAATAATCTCGATAACGACTGCGCCACCCATCAGGTAACCCACGCGCAAACCCAAAACCGTTACCGGAGTAATCAGAGCGTTACGCAACACGTTACGGCCGATAACTATTGGTTTCGGAATGCCCGCACCGAGCGCGGTACGCACGTAATCACGATCGAGTTCCTCGACCACCGAGGTTCGCACCACACGGGTCATCTGACCGATAACGGGGATGGCCAAGGTGACTGCCGGTAGGAACATACAGGCGAACCACAGCGGAAAATTCTCAAACATCCCGGGTAGTTGTTTACCTATGGACACTTTGAAGAAGGAGCTGCCCATGAATCCCATCACCAAAAGCACGGCCAGCCAGAAGGACGGGGTGCCGATGCAGATGACGGAAATCACACGAATAACCTGGTCAGGCCAGCGGTCACGGTAGATTGCAGCCAGCACACCCAGGGGGAATGAGACGACCAAAGCGATAAGCAAGCCCAAGAACGTCAGTTCCAACGTAATGGGCAGAGCCGCCCCAATAGCATCGATGACGGGGCGCTTGTCGGGAGCGTAAACCCCCAAGTCGCCATGACAAAGATTCCACAGATAACGTCCAAACTGGACGAAAAAGGGATCATCGAACCCGTATTCTTGCCGGACTTTTTCGCGCATCTCCGGAGTGGCATCAACCGATACCAGACCCGCTTCGGGGCTAATCGGAGACAGCGACATGAGGAAGAACACCAGGAACGTGACGCCTAGCACCATAACGGGGAATGCGACTAAACGCCGTCCTATCAGCCTTAATAAGTTATTCAATGCATAGCTCCTCAGCCACTAGAAACGCCAGTTGGGTGGCCCCTGAGATAGATTTGTATCGGCCCCAGGGGCCACCAACCAGCGATGATTCAAGCGGTCTTAGCGGTTCAGCGTCACTTTACGGACACGTCAACGAGCTGCAGACCAGTCATGGACACCGGGGTAACGCCGTCAACTTCTGCGGGGTTGTAGCCGGTGAGCACGGTACGGTGGAACATCAGGTACATCGGAACCTCATCAGCGATGAAGTCCTGAGCTTCCTTCCACTTTGCTTTGGCTTCGTCACCATCCAGCTGCGAACCCTCAGTGATGATTTTCTGCAACTTCTGGAACTGATCCGGAGAGGAGACAGCCCAGCCATTGCGGGCTTGGGTCCACACATTGTCGGCGTACCACCAGTTCATCAACAGAGCGGGGTCGTTACCGAACACGGAGGGATCGCCGGGAGCCAGCAACACATCGAAGTTGCCGCCATCCACGAAGTCTTTGGAGTACACCGCCTTGGTAGCCTGGATGTCCACATTGGCGGTAATGCCAGCGGCCTTCAGGTTTTCGGCAATAGCCGGAGCCATGTTCTTAATCCAGTTGTCAACCACGACCAAGTGCACCTTCAGGTTGGAAGCACCGGCATCAGCCAGCATGGTCTTGGCCTTTTCAGGATTGAAAGAGTACTGGGTCGCAGCCTTGCTGTAATCCGGGTTGGTCTCGGGCAGGAACGAGGTGGCCACGGTTGCGTTACCAGCCAGTTCATTCTTAACCAAAGAAGCGTAATCGATGGTGTTCAAGAAAGCCTGACGAACTTCCTTCTTATCGAAAGGAGCCTTTTGGGTGTTGAACAGAATGAAGCCGGTGGCGAAGCCCTTGGAGGGTTCAACCTTCCAGCCCTTACCCTCGAGCTGTTTCACAGCATCCGGCTGCACGTCCTCCATGATGGAGATTTCACCAGAGAGAGCCGCAGTCAGACGCGGAGCGGCATCGGTTTGCTCAGTCCAGTTAATCTTTTCAACCTTGGCGGGTTTGGGGCCGTTGTAGTTGGGGTTGACCACAGCCGAGATGGAGGTGTCGGTCTTGGATGCACAATCGTACATGTACGGACCGGTGCCAATCGGGCAGTTGGTCAAATCGTCCTTGGTTGCACTAGCCGGAACGACCTTAACGTTGGTGAAGCGTTCCTTCCACTTCGGGAAGGGGTACTTAAGCTTGATGTTCACCGTCGTATCGTCGGCAGCACTGACCGAGTCAACGAAAGCCAGGAAGTCCTTGTAAAGGTTGCCTTCATAATCGGGGTCAATAGCCACAGCACGCTCGTAAGCCTTCACTACGTCAGCAGCCTTCACGTCCGTGCCATCGCTGAACTTGGCTCCATCGCGCAGTTTCACATTGTATTCGGTATCAGAGACTTTTTCCGGATCACCAGCAGCCAGGGCCGGGTAAATCTTGAAGTTAGTCATATCGAACTGCCACAGACCCTCCACGACCTGCCAGTTGGAACCAACACCGAAGCCGGAGCTGTTGTTTGCGGGGTTGAAGTCAGTGGTTGCGTAGGCAGCCGCAACGTTCAGGGTGCCGGTGGGGCCGGCTTCCGGTTTGTCTCCAGCGTTGACCTTCGGCGCGTCGCCTCCGCCACAAGCGCTCAGAGTCAGGGCGCAAGCTGCCGCAAATGCCGCTAGGCCAGCCAGATGACGTTTCTTAAAAAGGGATGTCATATTTGTTGCTCTCCTCATTGAGTAGTAATTAATCCTTACGAACCGGATTACCTACAAGAGTAACAGGATACAACTTGTCTGACAAGCATTTTGAATTAATTTCTGAAAATTCACTGAATTCTATTGAAATGACAACGTTTTTCACTCCAGAACAGTCGTTCACAATTCTCTAAATAGTGATGTTATATTGATATGCCCTATAGCCTGTCTGATAACCTGCTATAGTTCCATCATGCTTTCAGAAACAGGTTCACCAGCAAAGAAGCTCCGAAAAAATCGAAGCACTGCCGTTGAGGACAGCTCAGAAAAAATTAAGAACTACATCACCCAAAACAATCTCTCACCTGGGGATTGTTTGCCCTCCGAATCTGATCTATGCACAATCCTCAACGTCTCGCGCTCCTCGGTCAGAGAGGCTTTACGGCGTTTAGAAGCATTACAAATTGTGGAAGTTCGCCGCGGGATCGGCGCTTTTGTCGGTTCACTGTCCATGTCGCCGCTGGTAGAAACCTTGGCATTCCGCACCGTTATGATGAGCCGAAATAATCTGGAAGGATTGCGCGAAATCGTGAAGGTTCGCCGTTACCTTGATTTAGGCATGGCTCAAAAGGTTTGTGACACTCTCAAAGGCGCCCCTCAACCGGGTCTGGAAACTCTGGTGAAGTTGATGGAGCGGCGAGCCAAGGAAGGAAAGCTGTTTTCAGCTGAAGATTACGCATTTCACGACGGAATCTTAGCTCTGCTCAACAATGAGGTGATGCGCCAACTAGTGGGGTCATTTTGGAAAGTCAATGTTGCCTCACTTCCCCAATTGGGTACTCCGTCTACGGAAAGCCTCATCGCCACAGCGACATCTCACCGGACTATGCTCGATGCTGCCGTTAACGGTGACGTTCACGCCTACCGTCAAGCCGTCATGCAACACTATGCTCCAGTTGAACAGACTCTGCACCTGACCTAAACCCCCAATGCATTTAGCGGAGATTCGGCACAACACCACTGTCTCCACCTACTTTTACCGAACTGAGCGGCGCGGGGAGGGCATAATTGAGCCATGAAAGCAATCATGACTGTAACCGGGATCGACCACACCGGGATTATTGCGGCGGTAGCGAATGCCTGCGCCGCACAGAACGCCAATATCACCAACGTTTCCCAGACCCTGATGGGTTCGTACTTCACGATGATTATGCAGCTGGAGCTGGACGACGCCCCGACCTCCCTGACGAACTTGCAGGAGGCCATGACCGAGGTTGAACAATCCCAGAACTTGGAAATCCGGGTGCAATCCGAAGCCATTTTCAACGTCATGCACACCCTCTAATCAGCCGCGAGACCCCCACAAATCCCGAACCCGCCCCAGAAAGGCAAGCGGGAACCCTTCTGAATCCCCTATTGGAGCAAAACAATGAGCCTAGACACCGAGCGACAAATCATGGAAACCATCCAGATGATTTCCGAGGACAAACTGGACGTGCGCACCGTCACGATGGGACTGTCGCTGCTGGATTGTGCCGATTCTGACGTGGCGCGCGCCTGCGCTCGTATCGAGGATCGCATTGTCAAGGCCGCGTCGCGCCTAGTGGCGACCGCCGGTGAGGTGTCGCGGGAGTTCGGGGTGCCGATTATCAACAAGCGGATTTCGGTCACGCCGATTTCCCTGGTGGCAGCCGCTTGCCGTACTTCTGATCCCTTGCCTTTTGCCCAAGCGTTGGATCGCGCCGGTAAAGCCGTCGGGGTCGACTTCGTGGGTGGATATTCCGCGTTGGTCGAGGCCGGGGCCACCCACAGCGACCTGGCCTTGATTGATTCCATCCCCGAGGCTTTGGCCAGCACGGATATCGTGTGTTCTTCGATTAACATCGGTTCTACCCGCACGGGTATCAATATGACGGCGGCGCGGCGGATGGGTCAGGTAGTCGTGGATACGGCACAAGCGACCGCCGCGGCTGACGGGATTGGGGCGGCAAAGTTGGTCGTGTTCGCCAATGCGGTGGGCGACAATCCGTTCATGGCCGGGGCGTTTCACGGGGTCAGCCAGCCCGATACGGTCATTTCAGTAGGGATTTCGGGGCCGGGAGTGGTGCAGCGCGCCTTGCAAACGGTGCGGGGGCGCCCTTTTGAAGAATGTGCCGAAGCCATCAAGAAATCGGCTTTTAAGATCACCCGGATGGGTCAGCTGGTGGGACAGACCGTGGCGCAACGCCTGTCCGTGCCTTTTGGAATCGTGGATTTGTCGCTGGCTCCCACGGCGGAAGTCGGCGACTCTGTGGCGGCGATTCTGGAAGAAATGGGCGTCTCCGCGGTGGGCGCGCCGGGTACGACCGCCGCCCTATTCCTGCTCAATGACGCCGTGAAAAAGGGCGGGCTGATGGCGTGCTCGATGGTGGGCGGCTTGTCGGGGTCTTTCATTCCCGTCTCGGAGGACATCAATATGATTCACGGCGTGCAGCGCGGCTCCATCACGATGGCAAAACTGGAAGCCATGACGGCGATTTGTTCGGTGGGTCTGGACATGATTGCGATTCCTGGCGACACTTCCCCAGCCACAATCACCGGTATGATCGCTGATGAGGCCGCTATTGGCATCGCTTCAGGCAAGACTACCGCGGTTCGGGTGATACCGGTTCCGGGCAAGGGCGTAGGCGATAGCGCCAACTTTGGAGGACTGCTGGGGTGGGCGCCGGTGATGGAGGTTTCCCGCTTTTCTTCCGCTGATTTCGCGGCTCGCGGCGGGAGGATTCCTGCCCCGGTGCATTCCTTTAGGAACTGATTTCCAACAGTTTTCAACAGATTATGCCTCTACGTGGGTTTATTTTCACGCACGAAATAAAACTGACCTGTCAGTAAAGTTGCCCAAGCGTCATGGAAGCCTTGAATCTGGCAAACGCACTTTCACCACGCCCCCACAATTCACGGCCTAGCGACCCGAAAGCCGCATCATATCAACAAATTCGCACAGGACATTAAAACGGCGATTAAGAGCGGGCGTAAGCACGAGGGAGGTCTCGCAAAAGCCCCGAGACGCGCCGCGCTCCCGCTAGTGCCAGCGGGAAAAGCCGCGCTCACCCCTAGTGAATGGTGACCTTGCCGATGACGTCGTGGGCTTTCGCGCGCGCTTGGTCGGTGTCAGCCCCGGTCGCCAGAGCGACAGCCATGCGTCTGCCCACGTGAGCCACCGGCTTGCCAAAGATTCTCAGCTGCGCGTCCGGACTGACCTGCAGAGCCGCGTCCACGCCGGTGTAGCGCGGCTGGTCGGACTCGACGGGAGACTTCAGGGGTACCGAGGCTCCGGCGCTGACATCGAGGAACATGGCCGTGTCCACAGGCAGCCCCAAAATCGCCCTGGCATGCAGGTCAAACTCATTTTGCGGCTGGGTAATCATGGTGACCATGCCGGTGTCGTGGGGGCGCGGGGAGAGTTCCGAGAAGTACACGTCCTCACCTTTGACGAAAATCTCCACCCCAAAAATGCCCAACATCGGATTCTCGGCGTCAGCGTTTGCGGACTTCCCGCTCGCCGCGGCCGCCCGCGCGGTATCCTCCGCCAGAGCATCAAGGACCTTCTCGGCAGTGACCTGGGCTTTTTTGAGGATTTCAGGTTTCATCGCTTGGGGTTGCCAGGATTCCACGTAATCTCCGGAGGACTGCCGGTGTCCGATTGGCGCGCAAAAACTGGTGCGAACCTGAGTGGGGTCGTCTGGGTCCAGGTGGCGCACGCTCAACAGGGTGATTTCGTAGTCAAAAGCGATTTCACCCTCCACGATGACCCGCCCGGTATCGGCACGCGCCCCGGAGCAGGCCTCTTCCCACGCGGCGGGCAGGTCCTCGGCACGCTCCACGCGAGACTGGCCGTGCCCCGAAGACGACATGGTGGGCTTCACAAAACAGGGAAACCCGACCTTTTCGGCCCCCTCCTGCAGAGCTGCCAGCGAGTCGGCAAAAGCAAAAGGCGAGGTCGGAACGTTTGCGGTCGTGGCGGCCAGGGTGCGGATGCCCTGGCGGTCAAAAGTCAGTTCCACCACTCGTGAGGAGGGGATGACCCGAGTTCCCTCCTGAGAGGCCGCAACCAGCGCGCTGGAGGCGAGCTTTTCAACTTCGGGAACAATCAGGTCAGGACGCTCCGCCGCAATCACAGCCGCGAGCGCGGCAGCATCGGTCATGTCCAACACGCGATGTTCGGTGGCAACCTGCATGGCGGGCGCCCCCGCGTAAGAATCGCAAGCAACGACCTGGCTGCCCAGTCGCTGCAGGGAAATCGTCAGTTCTTTGCCTAGCTCGCCAGCGCCAAGCAGCAAGATTCGTACCGGAAAAGTTAGTGGAAAAACGCTCATGGAACCATCCTAGCTTTTCTCCACCGCGACTTTTACCGGTCTTCAGACAGGGCGAGGTGACGTTATTCCTTCTTTTTCCCGGTAACGCCCATGTAGATGCCGATGAGGATCATGGCGACAATAATCGACACAATCCACTGAATCCACTGCACACCGCCGTTGGCATTGGTGTAGCCAAACAACTTCACCAGCCAGCCGCCGATACCGGCGCCGAGCGCACCGAGGATGATGGTCCACAGGATGCCGATAGGCTGCTCACCGCGCTTAAAGAGCCTCGCCAAAGCGCCAATCACCGCGCCAGTTACAATCATTCCAATGAGCTGTCCCATCAATTTTTCCTTTCTATGTTGCCGTTCCAGGTTTGGAATCGACCTGTTCTAGGCTATCAAATTCTTCCAAGATGCGCAGAACTGGGATTTTACCCCCGCAAAACCAGGCAGCACTCCGGCAGCGCCCCGCACGCCCCGCCCTCTCTGTAGGTCAGGGAATTCCCAGTTTCGCCGCCCTTTCGACTACGATAAGGGGAAAACTGTGGCATGAACACGCCTCACCGGATTCTGAGCTAGATTAAGGAAACCTCGTGACGACCCCTCCCTCCTCCTCCGAGCAGCCCGTACTGACCAGCAACGCCGCTAATGGTCCCAACCACCACGGAGCTCAGACCGCGCACCGTTTCGCTACCCACTGGGGTTTCGTACTGGCTTCGGTCGGATCTGCCGTAGGCATGGCCAACGTGTGGGGTTTCCCCTACAAAGTTGGCAACAACGGCGGGGGCGCTTTCCTGCTCATCTATATTTTCTTTGTCGTGCTGTTTACCTACGTGGGTCTGCCCGCCGAGTTCGCCAACGGCAGGCGCGCCCGCACCGGTACCTTGGGAACTTACCGGTCCGCCTGGGCCACTCGTGGGGATAGAGCCGCTAAGGTCGGAAGTGCGTTGAGCTGGCTGCCGTTGGCCGGTTCGCTGTGTATCGCGATTGGGTACGCCGTCATTGTCGCCTACGTTTGCAAAGCGCTGTTCGATTCCCTGACCGGGACGCTGATGAAAACTAATACCGAAAAATGGTTTGAAAGTTTTTCGGGAACAGGTTTCTCGGTGGTGCCTTTCCACGTCATCGTCGTGGTGGGGACGCTGGTTACCTTGTTCCTCGGGGCGAAAAGTATCGAAAAAACTAACCGCATTATGATGCCGGTTTTCTTTATCATCTTTGTAATCTTGGCCATTCGCGTGGCTCTGATGCCGGGTGTCGTCGAGGGCTACATCTTTATGCTGACCCCGCGCTGGGAGGCTCTCATCAACCCTATTGTCTGGGTGTGGGCGATGGGCCAGGCGTTCTTTTCTCTCTCGATTACCGGCAGCGGCATGATTGTTTACGGCGCTTACCTTCCCGATGACGAGGACGTGGTGAAAGTTTCGCAGCGCACCGGTTTCTTTGACACTCTCGCGGCGGTCGTGGCCGCCCTGGTCATCATTCCCGCGTGTTTCGCTTATAACACTGACGTTGGAGCCGGGCCGGGCCTGCTGTTTGTGACCCTGCCCGCCATCATGCAAGATATTCCGCTCGGCCAGCTCTTCGCGGTGATTCTGTATGTAGCCATGATTTTCGCCGGGGTCAGTTCGCTGCAAAATATGTTTGAAGCCGTGGGCGAATCGCTGCTGCACCGTTTCCCGCGCCTGAACCGCGTAGTCGTGTTGGTCGGCTTGTGCGTGCTGGCACTCGGAGCGGGCTTGGGCATGGAAGCGATTAGTTCCTGGGGGCCGTGGATGGATTTGGTTTCCATTTACATCATTCCGCTGGGTGCGAGTTTGGGAGCCATCACCTGGTTCTGGGTCATGAAAAGAGAAGACTTCATGGAAGCGATAAATCGGGGAGCCACGCGTCCTCGCGGGACTTTCTGGCTATCGGTGGGGCGTTTCGTCTACGTTCCGGTGGCCATTATTTTGTGCGCCATCGCCCTCATCGGCAAGGTCGCGTTCTAAGGATTTTTGCTTTGGGATAGCCCTGTCCGCGGCGACGCAACGGCCAGAGCACCCCAGCCACCACGCTTGGCTTACCGATTATAGGTGCCACAAATTTAGGATTATAGACGCCACAAATTTGGTATTAGGGCGTTCACAATTACCCAATTAAGCCTGGTGGGGCAGGATTTAGTGCCAGTTTTCGCGGTGCAGTTGGGCGCGTGAGGCCGGTTCTAGCTGGACTGTGGTGTGAAAAATCGAAATGCCGTGATGGTTCTGCAGGCAGTTCTCTATCTGGCTCAAAATCTCTAAGCTGTGCCCGTCATGGAAGCATTCGTCAGCCAGCACCACGTGGGCGCTCAGCACCGGCAGGTCCGAGGAAACCGTGGAGGCGTGCAGGTCATGCACGGCTAAAACGTGAGGCAGCTCCAAAAGGTGTGCCCGCACCTGGTCCAAGTCCAAATCCCGCGGGGTGGATTCCAGCAAAATCGCCCCCGCCGGACGCAAAATCATGATGGCTCGAGGCACGATGAGCGCGGCGATGACCAGTGCCGCCACGGAATCAATCTGGGTCCACCCGGTCAGGCGCATCACCACCGCGCTGACGATAACCGCTACGGAACCGAGGGAATCGTTCATGACCTCCAGGAACGCGGCACGCAGATTCAGGTTGTTTTGTCGGGAACTCAACAGGATGGCGAGGCTAATGAGGTTGCCGACCAAGCCGATAATGCCCACCACCAGCAGCGTCTGGGCCTCGATATGTTCGGGTTGTATCAGGCGTTTGATGGCCTCGATAGAAGCAAACACGCCAATGCAAATCAGCAGCAGGGACTGCAAGGCTGCCGAGATTACCTCGGCGCGCCGCCACCCCCACGTGAGCCGATCCGTCGCCGGACGCTGCTGCAAACTGGCTGCTACCAGCGCAAAAGTCAGACCGGCGCAGTCGGTGAGCATATGCCCCAAGTCCACCAGCAGGGTCAGGCTGCCGGTCAGAGCCGCGCCCACAATTTCTGCCAGCAACACCGTGATAGTTACCACCAGAGCTGCCCGGAGCTGTCCCCGACCGGCCTTGTGCGAGTGAGTATGAGTGTGCGAATGGCCGCCCGAATCGCCGACACAACCGCCGCCCGAACCGTGCGGTTCGTGAGGGTTGCTGGACTCCTGACCCTCCTGATGATGCTGCATAAGCTTCCTTCCTGTGTTTTCTGCGTGAGCTCTGGCTACGCCTTTACTTAGTCTAGCCTAAGTCACAGGGTTTGCTTTTCGGTGTTTCATGTTAAAAAGCTGGTGCCAAAGCCCGGGTGAGTCTGGCCTTGTGGACAGTCACCCGACGCTTTGGCACCAAGCTAAAGGAAGGCGTCGAAATTTAGTTTTCGTGACGGCGGCGAGCCAACACCAGCAACCACGCTCCAGCAAAAGCCGTGAGCCCAGCCACCAAAGACACAGTCTGGAAGGCCTGACCGGTACGCGCCAACGCCGGAGCCGGGCTATCCGTACCCGCCAAGACCGGCACCGCAAGGGTCGACGTCTGCGCGGCTAACGGCGAGTTTGCCGAGCCGGGAGCGTGAGGACTCTCCGTCACACCCGCCACCAGCGGAGTCAATAGCGAGGCTCCGCCCTCTGCTGGGGTCATCGGACCTTGGGGAGTCTCAGTCATGCCAGCCACCAGAGGTGCGGGAAGGGTTGTCGTGCTCGAGGTCGGGGGCACCAGTGCAGGCAGCGGAGGCGTCACCACACTGGGGACGGAAGGAACCACACTTGGGACAGAAGGCACCACACGCGACTCAGTCGGAATCTCCCCGCGCACAGGCGGCACCGACTCTATCTGAGCCGGGGAGCTGTCTGCTAAGCAGTTCATGGATTCGTAGCCGGGGATGGTCGCGTCGGCCTCTACCGAGGAAACCACATTACCCCTAGCGTTTTTCAGTACGAACTTCTGGGTAACGTTCTGATCCTCTTGCTTGAGAGCCACCGTCGGGCCAGTAACGTTCATAGTTTCAGAATCAACATTTGACACAGTCTTCGGGAAACCGGGCAGTTCCGGGTCGGCCTCAAAAATGTATTTTGGAGAGAAAAAGGTCGCCCCTTTCGTTGCCTGGCTCAACAAGTTACCGGACTCATCACGCAAAACCGCCCGCGCAGTCTTATGACCGTAATCCATCGAACAAGTAAAAACAGGCTGAGCATAGAACATACTAGACAGGTAAAGAGGCAGAGAATCACTGTTGGTTGAAGTGAATTTGCAGTCCGCGCCATCAGACTCAATGCTGAGGACGACATGCTGCGGCGTTTTTGGCTTATAGACGGATAGCCGCACATTGCCGGTAAGACTCCCGTTGCCGCCACCCTTAACACGAACCTGGTAAGTCGGGGTAGCTTCTTTCGACCCGCAACTCAGGCCGGAATCCGGAGCCTGCGCAGCCTCCAAACCCGGAGAATCCATCCTGGCTTTCGTAAGATTAACGTTAAACAAGGCAATCTTCAGTGGTTTCACCGTAGGCGCAGCTGCGGAAACACTACTCACCGAAGCCGGCGCTATATCGCTAACTTGAAGGGAAGACCCCTCCGCAGCACTATCCTGAGACAACACTTTTGTAGCAGGTTCGCGGGTTTCCTGAGTCTCGCGGGTTTCCTGAGTCTCGAGTGCTCCTTGAGGCTCTGCGGCGCTAGAAGTCAGTGCAACTGGCGCAGCCTCCTGGCCCAAACTTAACTCATCCGCGAAAGCAGCCGGGGCAGAGGCAACCCCTCCTGCGACCACCAAGCTGGCAAACGATGCCATAGCAAATAAACGATTTCTCAACATGGGCAAATTCTTCACAACAATAGCCTTCCTAAAATTCGATGAAATCCGTTTCCCGCTACATATCAGTAAAGACCGCGGTAGCTTTGTGGCGATCTATGTCGAAATTTGGGCGCAGACCACCCGCGCCGTCCTGGCGCTATCTTGCGACTTCGTCAAATTCCCTGGCAGAAATGCCCCTGACTCATGCGCCTCTAAGGTTTTCCGTAACAAACCAAGCCAGAAGCTCGGCGGCGCGTCAGCTTTGACCTCAACACTCAATGAATCGGCCCCAAGGAAACCCTCATTAGTGAAAGCCTGGAAATGGCCTGCCTTGTCCAGATATTTCAACGATTTCTCAGTATCAGAGCGGGATAATCCCAGCTTGGGGAAACCGGATAGCTCAGCGGCAGACCCTACACAACCGGGGTGAGCGCGGTGAAACCCTATCACCGGACTTTTCCGTTAGATAAAATGATTCCGCTGGTTGCGCCCGTTTTGAGTATTCACCATGAACATTCCAGGAGAAGCCATGTCGAACCCCTACAATCCCGCCCAGTTCCCGCCGCCCCAGCAACCCCCACAGAATCCGAACCAAACAGCCGGCCAGCTCCCGACCCAGACTACAGGCCAAATCCCCGTCCAAAACTCCGGCCTCCCCCCTCAGCAGTTCGCGGGGGCACCGAGCTATTACGCCGCACAACCCCTGGCGCAACCGAATAATGACACCGGCCTGGGGGCTTGGATGCTGACGATTTTCCTCACTTCCCTGCCGATTGTAGGCGTCGTTATGCTGCTCATCTGGTCTTTCGGGTCGGGAACCTCGCCCGCCAAGTCCAACTGGGCCAAAGCCACCCTGCTGTGGGCGCTGATAGCGATAGGGATTTATGTATTGCTTATACTGCTCACCGGGGGGTTGATTATAGGCGGATTATTAAATCAAAGCTGAGCGGGTGCGCCGCCGAGTGTGGCGATTTCCTAGGCCGCCAAATTCGGGGCAGATTCTCCCGGATTAGGGGTTTGTCGGGGCATTGTTCTTTGGTAAAGTTTTCCTTGTTAGGGGAAGCTTAGTGAGTAAGAAATCTAAGATTTGGATTGCCAGCATCCTGGCAGTCATTTCCGTTGCCGCCGCAATCGGCGGAATCACCATGTACCTGGTCAACAAGTGGGAAGTCATCATCACCTTGAAAGGCGACGCCACCAGCACTGTTGAATACGGTGACACGTGGAAAGACCCCGGCGCCACCGCTTATGGAACCAGTACCCTATTCACCTTTACTCACGACGACCTCAAGCTGCACACCACCGGAAAAGTCGATACTTCCAAAGTCGGCACTTATGAAATCACTTATGCAGCGAAATACCGCGGAGTCGAGGGAAAAAAGACCCGCAAAGTGACGGTACGGGATTCTAAGCCACCCGCCATCACGGTCGACGGCGGGGAACAGATTACCCTCCCCTACGGCCTGCCCTGGCAGGACTCCTATTCCGCTGCAGATAACGTGGACGGCGATTTGACCGCGAAAGTCCAGGTCGACGGCCAAGTCAACGTGAACGCGGCGGGGTCATATACGTTGCGCTACCAAGTCTCGGACTCCAGCGGAAACCAGGGCACAGCAACTCGCCAGGTCACCGTGATGCCGCCAGTTGCTCCCAACGCCGACCCGGCAGCAGGTTTGGACAAAGTTATCTATCTGACCTTCGACGATGGACCCGGACCGGCTACGGCTCATCTGTTGGATATTTTGGCCGCCAAAGGCGTGAAAGCGACGTTCTTTGTGACCAACACGATGGGGCACACGGACATGATTGGGCGCGCCTACCGAGAAGGGCACTCGGTGGGGATCCACACCTATACCCACCAGTATTCTCAGGTTTACGCCAGCGACGACGCCTACTGGGCGGACTTCGACCGCATGGCGCAGATAATTCGCGACCAGACCGGTCAGGACACCAAGCTGATGCGGTTCCCCGGGGGCAGCTCCAACACCGTGAGCCGCAGCTACTCGCCCGGAATCATGAGCCGGCTGACCAAGCTCATGGCCGTGAAAGGCTACACCTATTTTGACTGGAACGTGGACAGCGGAGACGCTTCGGGGCACACCAACGCCGCGTCCGTGTTTCAAAATATTACCGCCGGGGTGCAGGGGAAATCGGTGTCAGTAGTCCTCTGCCACGACATCCACCCCACCACCGTCGACGCGATGCCCCAGGTCATCGACTGGGGCAAGCAGAACGGCTACACCTTCCTGCCGCTCGCCCCCGGCAGCTATCCCGCGCACCATCGGGTTGAGAACTGAGCTCGTTCGCTGCGTTCACAAGGGAGGTCGCGCGGCGTTCACAAGGTCGGTCGCGAGGCCGGCACGGCTCCTCGACCTCTAGGCCTCGCGGTAAGCTCGCTCGATAAGCGGTTGGGCTTTCACGAAATCCGCAGTGTCGGCGATGGTGAGCTCGACGTTGCCAGTCCCCCAGTGCCCAATCTCGCTCACATCTCGGGAGAATCCATCCTCGAACTTCATGGGAGAGATTTCAAGGTCAATTTTGAGGAACACGCGCAGGCGCGTGGTTTGCAACTCTACGCACATAAAGTTCTTAATCAACTTAAAAGCGGTGTAGAGCTTGAGTACGTTCTCGCTCACGTCGTCGCCGAGACTGAGCGCAAAATCGCGAATCGAGTCATACAGCGTTCGCAGTCCCGGTGTCGCGGCATCATATAGTTCGGTGAAGGTTTTATCATGACCCCCGCGATGTGCAGTAACAGCAGAATCGGTCTCAGCGGGAATGGGGTCGGCAACGTTTTCATTTACATGCTCAAACATGACGAGTTTATCCCCGAATTTTCGGTAACGCACCAGGGTAATATTACGACTCATCTGGTTGATCGCAGAGACATCATACTTAGTGAAATCCCCTGCAATTCAAAGGACGCGGGGTTTGCTCCAGTCGATTTTCTTGGCGATACCCATACCCAACTTTTCGATAACCAGGACTTTGAAGCTGTCCTTATGATTCAGCAACCAGTCAAGGTAAAACAACCCTTGGTTGATGACGTTTTCGTTTAGGGAGCGCTTGTATTCAAAGATGACCGGGCAATAGTTTTCGTCGATACCGATGGAATCCATCCGTCCACCATCGACGCGGTATTCGGATTGGAGGAAGGCCACCCCGAAGAACGTGGGCATATTGTTCTCTATCACGGTCTGGATTTCCCTCTCCAAGGTAACCGTACCGCTAGGTATTTCTCGTACCCCAGCATGAATGTCGAACAACTTTATGTCTGCCATCGGTCAAACTCCTCAGTTCTTCACCCGCCAGGCGCGACCACATCGCTGTGTTCTCAAGCGGGACTCTTTCAAATATACAGTCCTGGCGTTGCTCGCGTGGCTGATTTTGCCTCGTCGCGGCGACTGCTGGCCTCCAGGGTTTGGCAACGAACTTGCCGAAGTCGGACCGAAAGGGGCTTTGCGGCAGAAAAAGAAGTGCGCCCCAGCGGGTTCGCGCATGATTAGAATTAAAACCCCGCATTGGCTAGCGTATCGGAGGTGTAACGATGATCTTGCGAATTGCCTTGGAAGGACTCGTGTTGGGCGCGCTGCTGGTCTTGCTCTGCGTCGTCGGCATCCGCAAAAGCCCGGTGGATATGGTGTATCTTTACCCTTCCGAAGTGCGGGAACGGTGCGTGAAGCTGGGACTGACCACGCCCGAAAGAATCAAGCGCGGCCGCGCGATTTTCAAAGCAATCTGTGTTCCCGGCTACATCATTTACGTGCTGGTCTGCGTTTACGCAATCAACGGCGCCAGAGGGTTCCTGGCGGGATTCTGGCAGATAGCGGCGATCCTGTTCATCATGGGCCTCATCGACCGTTTCTTTATCGATGAATACTGGGTGGGGCGCACCGATGCGTGGGATATCCCCGGCACGGAGGATTTGAAGCCCTACATCAGAGCCCGCGACAAGTGCAAAAAATGGCTACTCAGCACGGTTGGGGTCGCGTTCTTGGCGGCCGTCCTGTCCGGTATCGCCACACTCATCACCAGCTGAAGCGGGAACCTAACAGAACACCGAGAAAACCGTCGCGTACCTTTAATCGTGTGTTGGCGACAAAAATGGTCTCGCCAAACCAGCACAACATTTGATGATTGATGACGTGATTCCGCTCGGGATTTAGTGGTTGAGGACGAAGTTGGCGATCAGGGAGTCAATACGGCGGACATCAATTTTCTTGCCGAGCTTGATTTTAATGTGTCCTGCACGCGTCCATAGTTCAACTTCAGAAGTTAAATCGAGAAGTTTTCCAGCGTTCTCGGTTGACCACATATTGATTACGCTATAAGGCAAGGAGTAGATCTCTACTTTCTTGCCTGTCATCCCCTGAGCATCTCGAACGATTAACCGCTTTGAAGTAAAGATTGCCGAATCTCTAAAGGTCTTAAATGCCGCATAAGGCTGTTCTCCTTGAATAAGTAGTTCGCTTACATCGGCGGGAATCGGCACTTCTTCAATGAACATCCACTCAGTAATCGCAGCAGTCTCCATCGGACATCTCCTTAGTGTAAAAAGTGCTATTTATCAACCTCATTTTCTCATAATCACGCAGGTAAAGTAGGGCAAAAACCATGGCTGAGGGTTTTGGTTTGAAGATTGGTCTGGATGGCGTGCGGGAGTTCATGTGCGCGTTTACGGATATTAACCGTAAACGGGGTTAGGGCTAGAACGGCACACCAGTGCCTTTCGATGCGGCGCGTGTGAGCATGGAGTGCTGCGGTGTCACTTTAGGAGCGTGAGATATTGCTCACGGGCTTTCATGGCGTGAATAATCAGTTCGTTGCCGCTGTCGAAAGTCAAAACAACGACTTCCAAGGCGCGCCCTTTGGTGTCGAAACCGAGGCGTAGTTCCCGCTGCGGGTTTTCCTCATCGAGGGGCTCAATCCAGTATGGAAACGTGGCAACTTGCAGGATGTCATCGTCGTTGATGCGCTGCTTTTTGGCGTGTTTGCGAGCGGTTTTCCAAATATTGAGGCTCACGCCAAGGCTGCCTCTCGAATCAGGGCAGAACGGGTCAGATGCCTGGCTTCGGCGCGGGCATCAAGCGTCGCCAGTTCTTCGGGTGTGAATCGAACCGCAACCACCTGACTCGGGGCTTCACCACGCCCGGGACGTCCCCGCCCGCGTTTTTTCATGGCCGCGACATCGTAACCAGCCTCGGCTTCTGCGGCCCATTGCTCGATTTGCGCTTCCGTAACCGGTACACCCTTGATTGTTTCTTCCATATTATTATTGTAATACGATATTTTCTTTCATTCAACAGGTTCCTCGGGCTGCGTTACCGAGTACGTCACGTCCCCCGGCTAACAACCCTATAAACAGCCCTCAGCGGCACCGCACCAGGATAACTGAGGGCAACCGAGCGGCCCTCTCCTCCCCTTATGCCCTGAACAAGTCAAAAGTTGAGTGTGACGAACCTTCACGCCTACCATGTAACGCGCATACGCGCAGGCCACCCTTAGACCGGGTAACCTTCAATCGTGCATCGAGATATTCCCCTAATCAGACAGAAGTTCTCATTTTCCGGATGTAATAACTGCTCAATTTTCACATGCCACTAGCAGGAACGTCCCGAGCTACAGAAACATCGCCATGTAGAGGGGAAGGTGGAGTATACCGTCCTTCTCCATCAGGTCTTTTGTGTAGAGAATATAGCTCTGACCCAGGTTCGTGCCGAATTTGCTTCGGAATTTATCGAGAGAAGTGTGACGTTGATAGCGCCCTGACTTGACCTCTATGGGGCAGATTTTGCGGCCGTGAGGCACCAGGAAATCAATCTCCATCGTATTGGCGCGATTTTGCGAATCCGCCCGAGAATAGAAGAACAACTGGTGGTTTGCCGCACGTAGCATTTGTGCCACCACGTTTTCCGCTAGCATTCCTTCGTTGACATTCATCTTGTCCAGAAGTATTGCCCGGTATAGGTCGTTGTCACGGTAACTCTGATCCCAAAACGCTAGGGTAGTCAGCAGGCCCGTGTCGCCTAGGTAGCATTTCAGCGTTGAATGGTCGGCACTCATGGTCAACACTCCGGTGGGGTCTGCGGCATTAAAGCAAGTGTTGACCACCATCGCTTCATCGAGCCACACGAAGGCTTCTTCGTAGGTGCGGAAACGTGCCGATTTTTCGATGTCGCGCAGCTTGAATTTCTTTTCACGTTTGGACAGCTGTGAAGGGATTTGATCGAAAATCGCGTAAACGCGTGCTTCGTGCCCCTTCGCAAATTTTGAGACGTCCTCGCGATATAGGTTGATAATGCGGCGTTTAATCCGGTCGACTTGTTCTAGATTGGCGCTTTCCATGAACTCACAGACCACTTGAGGCATGCCTCCCACCAGCATATAGGTGCGAAAATCGTTCATCACTCGCCGATGCAAAGCCTGCCCTAATGGCTTCCGTTGCTCGAAAAAATCGCGCAGCATCGGAATCGTGGTTTCGTCGCCTTTCGCCCACAAATATTCCTCAAAGTCGAGAGGAAACATCGGCAGATGCTCTTCCTCCGAGGGAATGAGAATTTCGCCGTCGCCAGAGTGTTTCTTTAAAGTGGTAAGCGATCCGGTCTCAATATAGTCGTGCCTGCCGTCTGCCACCAGATATTTAATGAGTTGACGTGCGGGGGGATAGAGCTGGACTTCGTCAAAAATCACCACCGACTCGCGTTGATACAAGGTTGTATTGTAGGCCGCTGCGAGTTTCAGAAAGAACACATCGAGATCACCCGAATCGTGCTCGAAAATCTCTCGCACTCCGTCCTTAAGGTGCCCGAAATCAATCAGCAGGTGCGAACGGTATTCCCGACGGGCAAAGTGTTCGCAGATAGTGCTTTTCCCCACCCGACGCGCTCCGTCTATGAAAGCCGCCGAGGTGCCCTGGTCACGGCGTTTCCATTCCAGCAGCTCAGCATAGATTTTTCGCCGCAGTTCCACCGCCATTTTCTGCGCCTCGCCTCCCTAAATTACCCGTAGTGAACACGAAATGACACTTAGACTCAGCTCAAATATACACGAAATGACACTTAGAGTCAGCACTAATTTGCACGAAATGACACTTAGCGCCTGAGTTCCTCAGTTTTAGTTCCCCCGTGCGTTGAGGATTCTTGGGTTCGCGGAAGTGGATTCTATGTCCTTGGCATATGGAGGTTTGTTCTTGAATCGCCCCACAATCAGCCCCACACGGGATACTCCCTTACAAACGGAACTAGCCGAAAAGAGCATAAAAATCCCTGCTGAAATTGTTTTGACTTCAACAGGGACGTGGTTACTTAGACGTTCATTTTGATACAAGGCTCTAGGTGGGTGCATGGAGTGGCTTGGTGGGTGCAGAACCCGAGAGAGTGGGTGCAGCTACGCACAGTCGCGCTTTGGCGGATCAGGCTGCCGTAGTTCATTCTTGCGGGGAGTAGGTTTTGAGGAATTCAAGGACTGGTTTGGAGACTACTTGGCTGATGATTTGCAGGTAGGCATTGAAGAAGTCATCATCGAGGGGCTCAATCCAGCGTCAGTTCGAGCTAGCAGAGTTAGACATAAAAAGATGCGTATTAGGCACACGTTACGCACATAACTATTGACTTTTAACCCGTTAGTTCTATGATGATACTGGAGGAGGGCTTATCATGACCAAAGTTAGTACGAACATAAATTTGGATGCAGATCTCAAACGGTCTGCGCAAGAGTTGCTGAAAGATTTGGGTATGGATCTCACCACTGCCGTGACAATTTTCCTTCGTCAAACCGTGCGTGACCAGGGGATACCTTTTAGAATCACGAGAGATATTCCCAATGCGGAAACTTTGGCCGCTTTACAGGAATATGAGGCGATGAAAGCACACCCGGAAAAATACCAGAGCTACGCAAACTTTCAGGAAGCCATGGAGGATGTTCTCGCGTGAGCCTACGGGTTGTCCTGTCCAACCGCTTCAAAAAAGATTTGAAGCTGGCAAAAAAGCGCGGCCTGGATTTGGAACTTCTCAACGCAGTTGTTACGTAGCTTGCGGGCGGAAATACGCTTGACGCAAAGTTCCGGTATCACGATCTCGGCGGTAACTACGCCGGTTTCAGAGAATGCCACATCAAGCCCGATTGGCTCCTAATCTACCGAATAGATGGAAATCGTCTCATTCTGTTCCTGACCCGCACCGGTTCCCACTCTGACCTTTTTGGATAAAACAACACTTGAAAGAAGCTCATTAGAAAAACAAGGCAAACAGTGAGCCTAACGGTCGCGGTTCCGTCCGCGCCGATTTCGATGTGGCGCGTGAGAACATGGAGGGCTACGGTGTCACTTTATGAGCGCGACATCGTAACCAGCCTCGGCTTCTGCGGCCCATTGCTCGATTTGCGCTTCCGTAACCGGTACACCCTTGATCGTTTCTTCCATATTTTTGTTGTAATACGTTATTTTCTTTCATTCAATAGGTTCCTCTTGTTGCGTCACCGAGTACGTCACGTCCCCGGGAAAGTGTCCAAGAAAATCTACAGCAGTCCCTCTTGAGGGGTTTCGTTTCCATTGTTTTTCCTTTCACCCGTTGTTTCCGGTTCAACCCGGTGCTAGAAGTGCAGGAACACCTTCCACTATTTGACTAGAAACTTGCTGAGCGCCCCAGCGCTACATGCTGTAGCTACTTATTCAATCGTGAGCTACGGTTACGGTTCAAACGTCGCCCCTGCATCGTTCTCATAATCTCTTCAAAATCAGCTAAGACGTTCTGGGAGATTCCGAGTTGCGAGATGAGGAGGTGCTCATCAACCAGATGCCGAGCTTCACTGACACTGCCTTGTCTCAACAAATCGTCAACTTCGTCAATCAAGTTTCCTTTAACGCTTTCTGGATTTGGAATGAGTAGGTCAGCGCACTCAGACGGCTCAAGCTCAAGAATTCCCCCACCATAAGATCGCCCGTACACTTCTGCCAAGGCGCAGGTAATGGTATTTAACGCAGCGGTCGCAAGTTGAGACGCCGATACTCGGGTTTGCGTTAAAAACACACGATGAACAGTATCGGTTGAGGTTGCAAGAGTCTTGTTCGCAAAGATCCTAGGAAGCGTAGAAATCTGCCTTAGCATGAATCCGTCAGGTACTGATATTGAGGGAACCGACCACCACTGCTTTCGGATCCGTGTTTTGTAACCAGTGTGAGCTCCCGACTGTTCTCCATCGCTGATGTATGCAGCAAGGGCTTTGTTCGAATAAATATCTGTTTCGGGGGGTATGGCCAAGAGGCGAGTGTTTATATTCTCTAACTCGTTTGCGGCTAAATCCTCGTCGGTAAATGAAACACCGTCTAGGTGAGCGGATCGAGCAACGAGAGGCATAGTCCATTTTTCGATCTCAAGTTCAACCGACTGCTCCTTCGTCATGCAGAAGAAGGCATTGCGACCGGTTACAACCCCGACGTTAACTTTTGCGTATTCGCCCACCTTTTTAAACCTATTGGAATCGAGAAAATCTCGAAGGGTCTTAATATAGTGGGCTTGCAAGTAGTAAAATGTCCACTTCTCATTTTGGTCTAACGAGGCTCGCACCGCCTCGCCATCGATATAAAGGTGCTCAAGTTGAGCTGCGTCATCAATTTCAGCTGTCCTGAACTGGGCTGGGCCCTGTCCAACTTCTAAAAGGAGGAGAATGACTTCCTGTAATACCTCTGGGAACACCAGTTTTTTGAAAGAAACGATCGAGATTTCTGAACAGTTCTGAATGAGGTAATCACGCAGCTGACTGGCGTAGCCTACTTGCAAGAGCTCGGCTGGAAGCACCAATGCGACCCGACCTCCTGGCCTCGTCAGATTAACGGCAGCCACAACGAAAGGAACCCATGCGTTAGTTAGCTTGCTGGGAACCAGCCCATTTCGCACCATGAGTTGTAGAGCTCTCTCGCGCGACTCAATATCCCAGTTTCCGAAACGGATATACGGGGGGTTTCCCACAACGGCGTCAAACTTCAGACCTCGCTCTTGCTGCGCTTCCCAAACGAAGAAGTCCTCGTGAACGATCCGTCCGATCCCAAGATTCTCGGCCTTCTGAGCCTCTTCTTCGACCAGCTCAACTCCAACCACATCTAGGTTTGGATTCTTGAGCTCTCTAAGAATGGCACCATCTCCGCACGAGGGCTCCAGCACCCTCGCCTTGTATTTTACGCCCGCTGTTGGGGCAAGAGCCCATTCGACGAGGGCTGATGCAATCTTCTTTGGTGTGTAGTAGCCACCGCGCAGCTTGTCCACGTCGGGTCGCGCTTTTGAACTGTACTTACTCATCATCTCCATTGTCCCATAGCGAACGCCTAGGTCGTAGTCGCCCAGCAAGGGGAAACGATGTAAGCCTGGCTGGCGTGTAGCCCGTACACCAACGTGATACTGCTCTAGAATTTCAAATGTACTGCACCGACTGCAAGACACTTGACCTAACTGAGGAGTATTCGTGACTGGTTTCTCAAGACTCAACAAGGAGAGCGCTCGAAAGCGGATGGCTCAGCTAGTCGCAAGGTACAGCCCGCTCCACGATAATCTAACTTCGTCGAAGTCGGGTTTTACCGAAACAGAAACCAGAACTCAATACATCGATGAGTTCCTGAAGATTCTTGGTTGGGATGTGTCAAATGAGGCAGGTGCGACGAACCGAAAGGCAGATGTGGTTCAAGAACACTCTCACACTACCGAAGACTCTGGTCGTGGTCGCCCGGACTATATTCTTAGAGTTTCCGGAAAAGATAAGCTTCCCGTTGAAGCCAAGAAAACATCTTACTCGTTTGCAGGCGATAAAGCTGCGCCTAGCCAGGTTCGAGCCTATGGCTGGACGCTTAATACTCCCATAGGGGTGTTAACAAATTTCACCGAAACCCGGATCTATTCCACTCTTTCTGAACCAACTGATGATCAGCCGTCAGAATTTGGTCTTATACCTGGCGGTGTCTGGCGTTTTGATGAATACAATGCTCGCTTTGATGATCTTTGGGAGCGCCTTTCGTATGAGTCAGTTTCTTCAAAACAATTTGAGCTTCTCTACGGCGACACACGCCAGTTCAAAGGGGAATCCGAATTTGACGAATCCTTCCTGAATGCTTTTCGGAAGTGGCGTAAGGAGCTTGCCCAGGAGATTTATAACGCCAATTCGATGCTACCTGAGAAGGAAATTGGGAGACGTACACAAAAGGTCCTGAACGCGCTTCTCTTTATGCGTGTTTGTGAAGATAAGGACATCCTGTCGTACAAAGATCTCCTTACCTCTGCGACTTCCAGCAACATCCTCGCGACGTTCCGTGACCGCGACAAGGTATTTAATGCTGGTATCTTCAAAGCTCTTGAAGACATCAACTTGCCTGATAGTGCACTGCTTCCTGTCATCAAACAAATGTACTGGCCCAACTCGAAATTCGCCTACGGCCTGCTTCGCCCAGACACTCTTGCGTACATTTACGAGCAGTACCTCAGCGAACATGTCGTTATTGATTCTTCTGGACTAGTGCGGCTAGAAGAGAAGCCTGAAGTTCTCCATGCCGGAGGAATCGCTCGAACGCCCGACTACATCATGCAAAGGCTGACAATCCCCTCTATTGATAAGCAACTAGCTGCAGGGGTCTCAACCCCAACGATTCTAGATATGTCGGTAGGTTCCGGCGGTTTCTTACTGACTGCGTTTGAGCATCTAATTGAATTGAAGGAGCGTGAGATCGGGCGTCCGCTCGAGATTGCGGAGCGTGCACATATTGCTCAAACCCAACTTTTTGGAATAGATATCGACGGCGCAGCAGTGGAGGTAACTCGGCTCAGCCTACTCTTGGCGATCTTAGGGAACTCAGACGTGGATACTACAACTGACACCGCAGTACTACCTGATCTTGGGCAAAACATAATTATAGGGAACGCTGTTGTACGCCAGGATTTCGATCGAATCGCGCCCAAGTGGGCCGCAAACATAGACGCCAGACTCTCCGCACTCCCTCTCAATCTTGAGAAAGCCCTAGGCACCCTTTTCCCAACACAGGGCTTCAACATTATAATTGGCAACCCACCGTATGTTCGAATTCAAGTTCTATCTGAATTCTTCCCTGCACAACTGGACTATTTTCAATCACCAAAATCTGGCTACGTTTCTGCATCCTCAGGCAATTTCGATCTATACATGATATTTATCGAGAGGGCACTGACGCTGCTGAATGATTCTGGGTCGTTGGCCCTGATCCTTCCCAACCGGTTTTTCAGTACTGATTCCGCAACAGGCTTACGAAAAAAACTCTCTCAGCGAATCCACCGGCTCGTCGACTTTGGGGTTGAACAAGTCTTCGAAGGCAAAACCACCTATACCGCTCTGATCTATGTCGGTGAAAAAACAAGCACACCTGTAGAAGTGGACTTGGTTTCCAATCTAAGCGAGTGGGTTCTGGATGAGAAAGCGGTAACTAGCGCCAGAATAGATCGGAAATCATTAGAATCCGAGGCCTGGAATATCCTCACTCCGGCTCAGTCTGCGCTGTTTTCGCAGATGTTCAAGGAATCAGACACTTCCTTGGGAGACGAGGCCGAAGTTTTTGTCGGAGTCCAGACTTCGGCGGATGAGATCTTCATGATCAAAGATCCCAAGCCCGTCGGCAACGCACCTGGGCTTGTTTCATTTCAGGATCTCAATGGCGTCCCTCAGATGATCGAATGTTCTATCCTGCGGCCAGCAATCAAAGATGTTAGGATTGCAGTTTTAGACAGCGAACCGACGCCCGATCGGTGGGCGATTTTCCCATACGCGATTGAAGAAACAGAAGCAGGTCGTCTAGTTAGCCACGTTTACTCTCTGGACGAACTCCAACGCAATTATCCTTATGCCCTGAATTACTTCACTCAACACCGGGAAGAGTTGACAAAACGCAGCATCACACCAGATCCGAAAGGCAAGTATTGGTCCTACGGCCGTAGCCAAAGCCTCACGAAATTAGACGAGCCAAAACTTGTGGTGAGAGTACTATCAATCAGACCTTCCTACGCGTATGACTCAAAAGGATTAGTAACACCCGGCGGCGGAGACGGTGGCCCCTACTACCTAATTAGGCCATTGGAGAAATCTAAGTTCAGTATTGAGCTACTACAGGCGATTCTCAGCCATCCTGCAGTGGACCATTATGTAACTTCCATCGGAAAGAAATATCGAGGAGAATATGCCGTACACAGGAAGGCATACCTAATCAAAGTTCCACTGCCGAATGTCAACACACAGGACACGCAGAGAATCGAAGAGATGGTCTTTGAGTGCCGGGGCCTCTCGTTGCAAATTCGAGATGAAACCGACTCCCAGCGGCGCACTGTAGCTGAAGGCCGTAAGCAGTATCTTCACAACGAGATCAATACCCTAATCTCAGCAGCATACAAGATCACAAAGGAGCTACTTTCTGATGCAAGGCTGTCGAATTCGTAGTTGCGAGATGCCGCAGCCCTTTGGCACATGAAACCTTTGATGTCTTTGAATGCTTACTGCGTACGTACAACTATACAATCGCATCAGCTCGCCGGGACGAATAGCAGAAATGCCCGTAGAGTTACAACTTCGTACTGATTAATGGTTGCTACAAAGAATGAATACCAACGCAGAGCTAGTTGAAGCGTACTGGGTTTTGTTCCTACCTGTTTTTGAGAGGATTAGGGATATGTCTAAGAGGTATTCACAGGGGTTTAATGATCGGGCGGTGCGGTTGCTTTCTGATCGGTTGGCTGCTGATCGTTCGTGTTCGCAGTGGGGTTAAAGGACAATTTGTGTGTTTTTTATCCGGGTTTTTCGTTGTGGTAGGGCCTTAAAGTCGGGTTGATAGTTGGTTTGGCTGAACTTTGGGGTCGGTCAAATTGTGTGTCTGTTTTCTCGTGTTTTGCTTGTGTTGGTGGGGGAAAGTCGGGTTGAAAGTTGGTTGGTTCATGCTGATGGCATGAATATGGTGAAATGCCCGGCGTGTAATACTTTTTTGAAACGTAATGGAATGACTTCTTCTGGTTCTCAGCGTTGGCGTTGTAAGGAGTGTGGAAGGTCTCAGGTCGGAAAGATTGATAACTCTGCTAAAGAGCTTAATCGTTTCCTGAGCTGGCTGTTGTCGCGTCAGCGGCAGAAAGACATGCCCGGAGCGGGCCGGACGTTTCGTCGTCATGTAGCTAAGTTCTGGTGTTTATGGCCGTTCTCTCCGATCGTGGACGAGGTTCATGACGTGGTGTTTGTCGACGGGATTTATCTGGGGCGCAAGGCCGTGGTTTTGATTGCCTGTACTCGTCAGCATGTGTTGGGCTGGTATGTGGCTAGGAACGAGAACATTAACGCGTGGAAAGCCTTGCTGGATCGGATAGCGCCCCCGCTTCTAGTCGTGAGCGATGGTGGGTCAGGTTTCAAAACCGCTAGAGCAGCTTCTTGGCCGGGCACGCAGGTCCAGCGTTGCACATATCACGCGTTTATGCAGGTACGACGTTACATCACCATGAATCCGAAACTGCCAGCCGGGAAACAACTCGGAAGAATAGCTCGCGACCTGTTACATGTCCATAAAGTGGAAGAATCTCTACAATGGCTGGTCGGGTTCAACAACTGGTGCCTGGAATGGGAAGCCTTCCTCGCGGAAGAAACCATAAACGAATACGGCACAAGATGCTTGACCCACGAGAAACTCGCCCGCGCCCGGGACTCGCTAATTAGGCTCATAAAATCCGGTAACCTGTTCACCTATCTCGATCCTGACCTCGCAGACCAGACCCTGACCTGCCTACCAGCAATGAACAACCAGATCGAAGGCGGGATAAACGCTCAACTCCGTGCCATGCTCAAAGACCACCGCGGAATGAGCCTGGCCAGGCGAATCAAAGCGGTTTTCTGGTGGTGCTACCAACACATCGAAAACCCCGCGACTCCAGCAGAAATCCTGAAAATAATGCCTACGGATGCGCAACTCGAGGAATACTACCTAAACCAGGAAAACCTACACATCACCCAAAGAAACCTCCCCGGATGGGGCGACGCAATCACCTGGAACGAACTCCACCACACCACCCCCTACAACAACACATGGGACTAACCCCCCAGACACACAATTGGGGGTGCGGATTGTTTTTTGGACAGTTTTAGACTACCGCCTGGTAGTGGTTTTTGTATTGTTTTATGGTTATTCCGCCGAGGGTGAGTTTGATGCGGTGGTTGTTGTAGAAGTGAATGTAGCGTTTAATGGCTGTTTCAAGCTCGTTGGTGCTTTTCCATTTGTATCCGTAGTACATTTCGTTTTTCATTCGCCCGAAGAGGCCTTCACATGCAGCGTTATCGGGTGAGCATCCTTTTTTAGACATTGATTGGGTGATGTGGTGGCATCGTAAAAACGCTGCGAAATCTCCGCCCCGGTAGTGTGTTCCGCGATCAGAGTGAATTATCAACGATTTGTGGTCAATGGGTTCTTCAAGAGCCATATTCATTGAAGCCATTACTATTTCGTTACTGGGATGGCGCCCGGTAGCCCACCCGACTACTTTGCCGTCAAAACAGTCGATAATAGCCGAAAGATATAGTTTCGATTCCGCCGTGATGAACTCGGTTATATCTGTAAGCCATAGCTTGCCAGGGGCATTGGCGTGAAAGTTACGTTTTACAAGATTTTCAGGAGCAGGTGCTATCTCACCGTTATAGCTCGAGTAGCGACGTTTCCGATGGGGATAACGCACAAGGATTTTATCTTCGCTAATAATCTTGCGCACCACTTTCTCGCTGACTCGTATTCCACGAGCACGCAATACATGCCAGATGCGACGATACCCATAGGTATGGAAAGACTCACCAGCAATAGCGGCGATATCTTTACGTAACTGGCAATATTTATCCCGGCGAGCCATTGCGTGAAGCTGATAGTAAAAACTCGACGAAGACACCCCCACAACATCAAGGAGCATTACCAACGGATAGTTACCTCGAAGAGCGTCCACTACCTGCGCTTTGTGACGATTCGTCAAAGCTCCGGGTAGGACGCTGACGTCTTTTTTTATTAACTCCAGTTCCTGATTCATCACCGCCTTTTCCACGATTAGCTTGGCTGCTAAACGTTTCAACTCTTGCGGATCATCAGGCAAAGATGCCTCCAGAGACTTAACGGTAGGTAACTTAGCTGCTTGCCCTCGTTCCTTTCTACTCATTAATCCCCACTCTCCTTCCTGCCGGTAGCGCCCCACCCAACTGTATACACTCATCGGGCTACGCAAACCCAGCTGCGAAGCGATTTGCCCAGGACGCGCACCCTTGTTAAACATCTCAACCGCGCTAAGCTTTGTATTAAAAGGATAATGAGTAAGTCTTTCAGCCCGCTTAGGCTTAGAAACCGGCTTTCCCGCCTCCCGAATCCATTTATGCAAGGTCCAACGCCCAGGATAACCCAGCAACAAAATCGTTTTAAATACCGACCCCGTACGCCTATACACCTTCAACGCCTCACGACGCTGCTCCCGAGAATACGAAACATTCATAAAACACTCTCCAACAATCCGTCCGCACCCCCAAATGGGCATTAGCCCGTTTTATTTGTAAAGCAAGCTGCCTAGCAAGCGTTTGTC
>ERZ1673752.319-NODE-319-length-86419-cov-32.692800_pt1 | contig 86419 bp, 72 predicted proteins | sample MGYA00580195_ERZ1673752 | MGnify/ENA primary metagenome ERZ1673752 (study PRJEB41218, sample SAMN15661744) | gut metagenome | host: Homo sapiens | place: Canada: London | collected 2015-08-20/2019-03-30 | study: EMG produced TPA metagenomics assembly of...
TGTATATATCGAATGGCATGACACTTTTCAGCCTGCAAAATGAGCTATAGGTCGATATGTAGGACTTGCCAAAACACATGCACAGCATATTATGGAGGCTGTTGCCTACAACTTATATCGAACGCCAGGGATAATTGTGTCCAATGCTCTCAAATAAAAGAAAATTGGACACAAATATAGATGATAATTATCGTTTGACTGCATCAATTATACCAATATATACGTTGGAATATGCTTCTAAACACAACTAAATGGAAATTTCTCTATAAATGAAGGTTTTGCAGAGGTCTCGGTATTGGATTAAACAAATTCCACATGATAACGAAATGATTTGCCATTCGGTACAAATAAGAAAGCAAAACTGCCGAATTTGCTGGTCAAATTCGCCGAAATTGTTCGGCAAAACTGCCGAATTTGCAGTTCTGTTAAGTACAAACAGATTCCCTGTTTGTAACCTTTCGTTATGTTTTTGGGTGCAAAATTGGGAAAAAATAGTCGTCAACGGGTTGTCAAACACCGTTTCCATAGTGCACTTACCACCATTTCAGACCTTTTAGCATGTGCTTTCCCATTACATTTTTACTAAGTGAGTTCTCCGGAGCCATAGCATTTGTGATGCTGTGTATCATAAATGACACAGAATTGTCCGGGCGCTACACCCTGTATAAGCGTGTCTGCACATACATGATATGAACCGTCGCCAAGTTTTTTCAAATTAGCCCCGTGGAAGTCTGGCGTGTGGCGGATCTTGAATGTCACTGTTTCCGGAAGTTCTTTTTCCGTAAGAAAATGGAAATCCCGCACCTCAAAATCTTTTTTCCATGCCTGACGCGGCTCATAACCCTTTGCGACATAGAGAATATTGTTTTCTATATCCTTTCGCACAACGTTCCACGGACCGCCACCAAAACCCAGTCCATGTCGCTGTCCTATAGTATGAAACCATAGCCCACGATGTTTGCCGAGTACTTTACCTGTCGCAACATCAACGACATCACCTGAATTTTCACCAAGATAACGCCGTATGTAGTCATTGTAGTTTATCCTTCCGAGGAAACATATCCCCTGCGAATCTTTCCGTTTCGCATTGACAAGGTGCTCGCGTTCGGCAATCTCGCGCACATCGTCTTTCATAAGATGTCCGATGGGAAAGATTGCCTTCTCCAGTTGCCAGTCATATATCTGTGCGAGGAAATCCGTCTGGTCCTTTACCAGGTCGGGGCTTGTCACAAGCCATTTCTTCCCGTCAATCCATTCTGTCTGAGCATAATGACCGGTGGCGATTAGGTCATAGGCATGTCCCGTTTTCTCGTCGAACGTCCCGAATTTGATCAGCCGGTTGCACATAACGTCAGGGTTGGGAGTAAGGCCGGCACGCACCTTTTCCATGGTATAGCGTGTCACTTTGTCCCAGTATTCCCTGTGACAGTCAACCACCTGTAGTTTGCAGCCATACTTGGCGGCGACTGCCATTGCCATTTCAAGGTCTTCCTCGGATGAGCAGTCCCATTCTTCCGTTTCTTCCGGTCCGATTTTTATATAGAAACAATCTGGCGACAATCCCATAGATGCAAGTTGATGCACAACCACAGAACTGTCGACACCTCCGGAAAGCAATACTGCTATACGCTTCCCAAGTATTTCTTCTTTCTTTATCATTACACGCTATTTCTTTACCGGGTCAAAAGTCAGTCCACAGCCTAACTTCTTGAAAATCTTCCGGTCAACCTCGCTGAGCATTACCGTGGCATGCACCTGGCATCCATCGAGCATCGGCAACATTTCGAGGGCGCGGCGGCAGTTGTCATCCTTCTGGCTAAGCACGGCAAGTGCCACAAGAACCTCATCAGTGTGAAGCCTCGGATTGTTGCCATGCAGCATTGACGTCTTCATTCTCTGTATAGGAACTATCATCTCCTGTGGAATGAGTTTCACCTTGTGGTCTATCCCAGCCAGGTATTTCGTTGCGCTCAACAGCAGTGCCGCGCTGGGGCCGAGCAAGGGTGAAGTGTCAGAAGTTATCAATGCGCCGTCATGAAGTTCTATTGCGGACGACGGTGTTCCGGAACGCAGTTTGCGCTCGTATGCAGCCACCGTGCAGCGCCTGTAGGCGGTTGTGAGTTTCATCTGCTTCATAAGCAGCATAAGTTTGTTCACCTCACGGTCGTCATTCTTTCCCTCCGCCATGTTGCACAAAGCGTTGTAGTAGCGGCGTATTATCTCCTGCTTAGACGCCTCACAGCACACCTCGTCATCGCAGATGCAGAAACCAGCCATGTTGACACCCATATCCGTTGGCGATTTGTACGGACTCTCACCATATATATTCTCGAAAATGGAATTAAGGACGGGGAATATTTCAATGTCGCGGTTGTAGTTTACGGTTGTCTTGCCGTATGCCTCAAGATGGAAATGGTCAATCATATTCACATCGTTAAGGTCGGCGGTTGCTGCCTCGTATGCGACGTTGACCGGATGTTTCAGTGGGATATTCCATATCGGAAATGTCTCGAACTTGGCATACCCGGCCTTTATGTTCCTCAGATTGTCATTATACAACTGGCTAAGGCACACCGCCATCTTTCCACTTCCCGGACCCGGTGCTGTCACCACTACGAGTGGGCGTGTTGTTTCAACATAATCGTTCTTTCCGAAACCATCGTCAGACCCAATAAGCTCCACATTTGTGGGATAGCCCTCGATGAGGTAGTGGTAATACACTTTCACGCCCCCGATCCTCTCGAGGCGTTCCCTGAACAACACAGCGCTCGACTGTCCGTTGAATTGAGTTATGACAACGCTGCTCACATAAAGGCCACGTTCGGTAAAGACATCCTTAAGCCTCAAGGCATCCTTATTGTATGTAATGTCCAAGTCGCCACGTACCTTGTTGCGCTCGATGTCCTCAGCACTGATTACGATGACGATTTCTACATCATCCTTTAGTTGCATCAACATGCGCAACTTGCTGTCCGGCTGAAACCCCGGCAGCACGCGGCTCGCGTGATAGTCATCGTAAAGTTTTCCCCCGAACTCCAAATATAGTTTATCGCCGAACTGTGCTATACGTTCTTTGATATGCTCCGACTGTATACGGAGGTATTTCCCGTTGTCAAAACCAATCTTCATAAAATAACAATGATGATAAAAAGATGTAATTTAATGTTGCAAAATTAATAATTATACCCGAGATTACGTTGTTGTGAGCAAATATTTTGCAATATATTTTTTGTACGGCGTGCTTAATTGCATTTATTCCTCAACTTCGCATGACTCAAACCCCATGTCACGGGCCTCGTCTCCTTTCATGCAGAAATAAGTTGCGCGCCCCTCGCTACACACTTCCCCCGACGAGTTCTTAACCACGACATCAATGAATACTATGTTGCGTTTAAGCTCTGCGATGCGTCCCCTTATCTCAATTTGTCCGTCTGTTGTCATAACTGCCTTGCGGTAATGCACGTCAAGACGTATTGTCATTCCGCTTGTCTGCAATTTGCGGAATACGACCCACCCTGCCGTCTCGTCAATCAGAGTTGCAATTATTCCTCCATGCAGCGTGTTTATCCATCCTTGATAATGCTCGCCTGGTTTCCAAAAGCTGACAACGTCCTCTCCGTCCTCCATGAAAGTCATTCGTACACCGAGAGGATTATCTTGGCAACAACCGAAACAGTCATATCCTTCACGGTGCGACCATGGATTAATAATCTTTTTCATTAGATATATTTTATAATATATTATTTTTCAATACTTTATCAGGAAGTCACGAGTAAGTTTGACATACCATTCCGAATAAGTGGAGGGAGCAATGAAAATCATCTCGCGCTCTTCTTCAAGCTGTGCCGGCGATAGCGAGAACGTCAGCATCAATCTGCTTTCATTTTTTTTCGGCGTAGTGGATATTGAGCATCTGCGGACAAGAAAGAAACCGCATAAAACAGCAGAGACCTGCACCTTTGACAAAGCGTCAGTTGGTATAATTACCGAAAACACGCCGTCCTTCGTCAGCAAGCGGCACACATTCTTAAACAAATCATCGAATGGCAATGCCACGGAATGGCGCGCCACGGTGCGTTTGGCATCCGGAGAAGTCAATGAATGTGTGAAATAGGGAGGATTGCAAACGATTGAATCATATTGTTTTTCGTCCTCAAACCGCTGTAACGAAGTACATTTCACGACAACTCTTTCCGCGAAAGGCGACAACATTACATTCTCCTCTGCCTGTGATGCCGCATCCTCGTCTATGTCAATGGCAACCACAGACGCGCCGGGAAAACGTTGAGCCATCATAAGGGCAATAAGTCCTGTGCCAGTGCCAACATCAAGGATACGTATGCCACCAGCCGCCCACGCACCAAGCAGCAGCCCATCGGTGCCAACCTTCATGGCTGCCCGTTCCTGCTTGATATTGAATTGCTTGAGTGAAAAATCATTACTCACGACTGCAAAGGTACGAATATTTTGCAAGTTATACTTAAGAATTAGGAATTAATTTAGTAACTTTGCACCCAGTTTATACATATTTATATAGAAATGAGCGAAAGACCAAATAACCAATTTTCCATGATTGCCGACTACGAAGGCGACGTAAGGCATTTGTTTGAAGCACCTGTAAACGGAAAGATGCCAATACTTGCCACTCGGAACCTTGTGCTTTTCCCAGGAGTCGTGACACCGGTATTGATTGGCAGGCAGAAAAGCAGGAAACTCGTGGAGAAACTTGAGAAATCTCCGTCTGCCTTGATGGCTGTAATTTGCCAGCGCGACCCTGACGTGGAAGATCCCAGTGGGAAAGACCTTTTCACATACGGTGTTGCAGCAAGGATAATACGGGTCCTCGATATGCCAGGTCAAGAAGACAGGATAACCGTCATTGTGCAGAGCCTTGGGAGAATCATACTCAAGAAGATCGTCAGACAGAATCCGTACCTAATAGGCGAAGTGGAGAGTGCTCCAGAGGAAATCGCGTCATTAAAAGACACCGAATACAGCGCGGCAATAGAGGACATGAAGCGGGCATCGATAGAATACATCAAGAAAAACGAAGACATACCAGACGAGGCACAGTTTGCTGTGAACAACATCACAAACGATGTCATTGTCGCCAACTTCCTGTGTTCGAGTCTGCCTATAGAACTTGATGAGAAAATGATGCTGCTGGAAAAGAACAGCACGAAGGAACGGGTTTTCTCGCTTCTTAAGATTCTCTACCGTGCAACGCAACTGGAGCAGATAAAACAAAACATAAGGCTCAAGACACGCGAGGACATTGACGAGCAGCAGAAAGAGTATTTCCTTCAGCAGCAGATAAAGAACATACGCGAGGAACTCGGAAACAGCGAAGGGTCTCCTGAAAGGAAAGAACTCCTTGAAGAGGCCATGAAGAAGAAATGGAACGAAGACGTTAAGAAGGTGTTCCTCAGGGAACTGGACAAACTGGACATGCTTAATCAGCAGAGTCCGGAGTATTCCATGCAGATGAACTACCTGCAGACATTGGTGGGACTGCCTTGGGGAGACTTTTCAAAAGACGACATCGACCTGAACCGCGCGCAGAGAATACTCGACCACGATCATTACGGACTCGAAAAAGTGAAGGAACGCATCCTGGAATATATGGCGGTGCTCAGTCTCAGGGGAGACTTGAAATCACCAATACTGTGTCTGTACGGCCCGCCGGGAGTCGGCAAGACATCTCTCGGCAAGAGCGTGGCAAAGGCCATGAAGCGGAAATATATCAGAATGAGCCTCGGAGGACTTCACGACGAGTCAGAAATACGTGGACACCGACGCACATACATTGGCGCCATGCCAGGAAGAATTATCAAGAACATACAGAAGGCAGGCTCTTCCAACCCCGTTTTCATACTGGATGAGATTGACAAGATTACCCAGAACACAATAAACGGCGACCCTTCGTCGGCAATGCTCGAGGTGCTCGACCCAGAACAGAACAACGCATTCCACGACAACTATCTCGATGTGGACTACGACCTGTCGAAAGTGCTGTTCATTGCAACCGCCAATGACCTTAACACGATACCAAGGCCACTGCTTGACCGCATGGAGTTAATAGAAGTTAGTGGATATACAACCGAGGAAAAGATTGAAATAGCCAAGCGGCACCTCATACCAAAGGAGAAAGAGAACACCGGTCTTGACGGTGAGAAGGGGCTTGCCTTCAACAAGGCGGCAATAGAAAAAATAATCGAGCAATACACACGCGAAAGCGGTGTACGCCAGTTGGAAAAACAGATAAACAAAGCCCTGCGAAAGATGGCCCTGATAAAAGCACGCGAGGGAAACCTGCCGTTTATTAAGGTTAGCGCAAACGAGATTGAGGGGCTGCTCGGCAAACCGCCTTTCTATAGGGATGTTTACCAAGGCAACGAATACGCAGGTGTCGTTACGGGACTGGCATGGACAAGCGTCGGAGGCGAAATCCTATTCATAGAGACAAGTCTGAGCAAGGGAAAAGGCTCAAAGCTCACGCTTACGGGAAACCTCGGCGATGTGATGAAGGAAAGTGCAGTATTGGCACTGGAATACGTCAAGGCTCATGCAGACGATCTAAAGATAGACTATAGAATTTTCGACAACTGGAACATTCATATCCATGTTCCGGAAGGTGCGACCCCTAAGGACGGGCCAAGCGCCGGCATAACAATAGCAACAAGCATAGCCTCGGCTCTGACACAGCGCAAGGTGCGCAAGAACACAGCCATGACAGGAGAAATAACATTGCGCGGGAAGGTGTTGCCCGTTGGCGGAATAAAGGAGAAAATACTCGCCGCGAAGCGCGCCGGAATATCAGACATACTTCTGTGCAAGGACAACAAGAAAGACATAGATGAAATACCAGAGAATTATCTCAAGGGAGTATGTTTCCATTATGTTGAGAATGTCAGTGACGTGTGGAAATTCGCCCTTACGGATGAGATTGTCGCACACCCTGTGAGTTTTGAAATAGAAGAGAAAAAGCAATGACTTTCGTACTTCAACATACAGACAACGCAAGTGATGCTCGCACCGGAGTGATAACAACCGCACACGGACAGATAGAGACACCGATATTCATGCCCGTGGGAACGGCAGGAAGCGTAAAGGGCGTTCACTTCAGCGAACTGCGTCAACAGGTTGAGGCACAGATAATCCTTGGCAACACATACCATCTGTATCTACGCCCAGGGCTTGACACTCTCCACAAAGCAGGGGGCTTGCATAAGTTCATCTCATGGGACAGACCTATGCTTACCGACAGCGGAGGATTCCAGGTGTTCTCGCTTGCCAATATAAGGAAACTCACAGAGGAGGGCTGCATGTTCTCATCACACATAGATGGTTCGCGCCATTTCTTCACACCGGAGAATGTGATGGACACCGAACGGACTATTGGCGCAGACATAATTATGGCTCTCGACGAATGTCCTCCCGGCATGAGCGACTACGAATATGCACGTAAGAGCCTCTCAATGACACAGAGGTGGCTCGACCGATGCATAAAGAGGTTCGACGAAACGGAGCCGCTTTACGGCTATGAACAAAGTTTGTTCCCCATAGTGCAAGGCTGCACCTACAAGGACTTGCGGCAGGAGGCGGCAAAGTTCGTTGCGGACAAAGGCGCGGACGGTAATGCAATAGGCGGTCTGGCTGTCGGAGAACCAACCGGGGTGATGTACGAGATGATCGAGGTTGTCAACGAGATACTGCCAAAGGACAGGCCGCGCTATCTCATGGGTGTTGGCACTCCGCAGAACATTCTCGAGGGAATTGAGAGAGGTGTCGATATGTTCGACTGCGTGATGCCAACGAGAAACGGCAGAAACGCAATGCTGTTCACATATCAAGGCACAATGAACATGAGGAACAAGAAATGGGAAAACGACTTCTCGCCAATCGACCCGGACGGTTGTGACATAGACCGGATACACACCAAGGCATACCTGCACCACCTGTTCAAGGCGCAGGAACTGCTGGCAATGCAGATAGCAAGTATTCACAACCTCGCATTCTATCTGCGACTTGTGAAAGACGCACGGCGGCACATCGAGGCAGGAGACTTCGTGACATGGAAGAGAAGCGTGGTTGATCAACTCGGGAAACGAGTGTGAAAACGAGGATAAGACATTGGAATACTATAAAATAAGACGCTGGAGGAAACTGCTTAGAGCCACGAGGGCAACAAGAAAGGCACTCGCACCCATTTCAAGAGCAATGAAATGGGCGGCAAGATACATGGGGTGGCTAAAATATGCCAACCCAAAGCGTTATGTCAATATCCTCGACAGGTATATAATCAGGAAATTCATAGGAACCTACATCTATGCCATCGCGTTGATTATATCCATTTCCATCGTATTCGACATAAACGAGAACCTTGCAAAGTTCACGCAGTATCATGCCCCGCTTAAAGCGATAGTCTTTGACTACTATGTGAACTTCGTGCCATATTTCGCCAATCTTTTCTCGCCGCTCTTTGTGTTCATCGCCGTAATCTTCTTCACATCGAAACTCGCCGGCAACAGTGAAATAATCTCAATGCTTGCCGCCGGCGTCAGCAAACGGCGGCTCATGCGCCCATACATGATTTCGGCGGCACTGATTTCGGCTCTCACTTTCTACCTCGGATCATACGTTATACCGAAAGGAACAGTAATCCGCCAGAATTTCGAGACGCTGTATAAGAACAAGAAAAAGAATACGGCAGCCGAGAACGTGCAGATGCATGTGGGCAAGGGAGTGATTGCATACATACAGTTCTACGACAACAACCGCAAGCGCGGATATGGATTCTGCCTCGACAAGTTCGAGAACAAGAAACTTGTAAGCCACATGACAGCCACGGAAATCCAATATGACACGATAGCAGACTCCAAATTCCACTGGCATGCCACAAACTGGCGCATCAGGGACATGAGAGGGATGCGTGAGAAAATCACAAACGGAGCCGTAAAAGACACGCTCGTGATGATGGAACCCACCGACCTTGTGTTCTCAAAGGGACAGCAGGAAACTTTCACCAGCCCACAACTGCGTGAATATATAAGCAAGCAAATCGACCGTGGCTCAGGCAATGTCGTGCAGTATGAGGTGGAATACCATAAGCGCATAGCATCGTCCTTCGCCTCGTTCATACTGACAACAATAGGTCTCTCGCTGTCGTCACGGAAGCGCAAGGGAGGAATGGGAATGTATCTCGGCATAGGACTGGCACTGAGTTTCACCTACATAATGCTGCAAACCGTGTCTGCCACCTTCGCGATACAGGCCAACACTCCAGCCATACTCGCCGCATGGATACCAAATATGATATTCGGGGTCATTGCATGGTTATGCTACAGGAAAGCCCCGAACTGACAATCAGGTGGAGGCACATATAAAACAAAAATGAATATAAAAGAAATGTTGATATGGAATTTTATGATTTAGATCTGAATGATAATACATTAGATGCGCTCGATGACATGCACTTCTACACCTGCACACCGGTGCAAGAGAAATGTATTCCCGAAATACTCGGCAGGCATGACGTACTCGGCGTGGCACAGACAGGCACGGGAAAAACCGCCGCATATCTACTGCCTATACTGAGCATGATTGATGATGGCGGATTCCCGCACGACGCCATCAACTGCGTGGTAATGAGCCCAACGCGGGAACTGGCCCAACAGATAGACCAGGCAATGCAGGGATTTGCATACTACATGCCTGGTGTGAGCAGCGTGGCAGTATATGGAGGCAATGACGGCAACCGCTACGACCAGGAGGCAAAAGGAATGAAGATGGGGGCAGACGTTATCATTGCCACACCCGGCAGGCTGAAAAGCCACATAACGATGGGGAACGTTGATCTCGGACGCGTTTCCTTCTTCGTCCTCGACGAGGCGGACAGGATGCTCGACATGGGGTTCAGCGATGACATAATCGCAATAGCCAAACTACTGCCGGACAACTGCCAGACGATTATGTTCTCAGCAACGATGCCAAGGAAAATAGAAGAACTGGCAAGAACGTTGCTCAAGAACCCTGTGACGGTGAAACTTGCAGTAAGCAAGCCGGCAGACAAGATACAGCAGTCAGCATACGTCTGCCACGAGACACAGAAAATCGCCATACTGAAACACCTCTTCAAGGGCAACAAACTTTGTCGCGTTATAATATTCTCAAGCTCCAAACTGAAGGTGAAGGACATCGCGCGCGACTTGAAACGCATCGGTATAAACTGCGACGAGATGCACTCCGACCTGTCGCAGCAACAACGCGACGACGTGATGTACCGCTTCAAGACGAACAAGATAGACGCCCTCGTGGCAACAGACATTGTGGCACGCGGCATAGATATTGACGACATCTCAATGGTCATAAACTTTGATGTGCCTCACGACTCGGAAGACTATGTGCACCGTATAGGGAGAACAGCCCGGGCCGACCGCGACGGGGTGGCAATAACACTCGTAAGAGGATGGGAAATAGTGGACTTCATGGAAATCGAAAGGTTTCTCGGCTACGAGGTTAAAAAGAATCCACTGCCTGAAGGCATAGGCGAAGGACCGGAATATGTACCCATGATCAAGAAAGGACGGCGCGGAGGGAAACCGCAGAAACGGCATCCGCGTGGCGGTAAGGGCAGAAATGGAAATGCGAAAAGAGGCGGACAGAAAGGCAAAAGACCAGGAAAAGAAAAGTAAAAAGGGCGGATTTGTTAACCAAACACGCCGAATTTGCTGAGTAAATACGCCGAATTTGCTGAGTAAATACGCCGAATTTGCTGAGTAAATACGCCGAATTTGAATTACAGTTGATTATTGGCCATGATTAAAAGTATATAGACATGCTTATAGATTATAAAAAAGTAAGTATCTGCCAAGACGCATTGTGCGTTCTCAAAGACATTGATTTCAATGTTGATGAGGGCGAGTTCGTGTATATAATAGGCAAGGTGGGGTCAGGAAAGAGTTCGCTCCTGAAAACAATCTACTGCGAGCTTGACATTGAAAACGCAGAAAAAGCCGATGTCCTCGGGAGAGACCTTACAAAGATAAGGCGCAGGGACGTTCCGGAACTGCGCAGGGAGATGGGGATAATATTCCAGGATTTCCAACTGCTGCACGATCGCACAGTTGGGAAAAACCTCGATTTCGTGCTTAAGGCAACAGGATGGAAGGCTGCGGAACGCAAACAAAGGATTGAAGAAGTGCTCGAGGCAGTGGAAATGACTGACAAAGCAGGCAAGATGCCACACGAGCTTTCCGGTGGAGAACAACAGCGGATAGCCATTGCAAGGGCATTGCTGAACAAGCCGAAGATTATCGTGGCGGACGAGCCCACGGGCAATCTCGACCCGGAGACTGCTGACAATATAGTATCTCTTTTGAAACAGATAAGCCTTACCGGGACGGCTATTGTAATGTCAACCCACAATATCCCTATGCTCGACAAATTCCCCGGAATTGTGTACAGGTGTTCCGAGGCATCGATAAACGACATAACAAATACTTACAACAGCATAGATCTCACAGAGGAAAGAGAGAGATCCTAACCGTAAAAAATATATGATATGAAGGTAATGAAGTTCGGCGGTACCTCTGTAGGCACTCCAGGGCGCATAAAGGACGTTTCATCATTGCTGGCTAATGCCGGAGAACCAGTCTTCGCCGTTCTGTCAGCAATGTCCGGAACTACCAATTCCCTGTTGGATATTTCGGATCACCTTTACAAGAAAAAAACAGCAATGGCCAACAAGGTCATAGACGACCTTGAAGCGATATACATGAAACACGCGGAGGAGCTTTACTCCACGGAGGAATACCTGAACAAGACACGCACATTCCTTCACGAAAGGTTCGATTTCATCCGTTCTTTCACGGCAGGACTGTTCACGAGTTTCGAGGAAAAACACATCGTGGCACAAGGAGAGATTATGAGTACCAACATGGTGGTGAACTACATGAATGAAAAAGGACACGACGCCGTGCTGCTCAATGCTCTCGACTTTATGAGAACAGACAAAAACGGAGAGCCTGACGGGAAATATATACATGAAAGGCTGAATGCAGTAATGAATGAGGAAGCAGGCCATAAGATATATGTCACACAGGGGTTTATATGCCGGAATGCCTACGGCGAGACAGACAACCTGCAACGCGGGGGGAGCGACTATACAGCATCGCTCGTTGGCGCGGCAATAAGCGCGGAGGAAATCCAGATATGGACAGACATCGACGGCATGCACAACAACGACCCGAGAATTGTCGAAAAGACAGAAACCATAAGTCAGTTGCATTTCGAGGAGGCGGCGGAACTTGCATACTTCGGTGCAAAAATCCTACACCCCACTTGCATACAGCCAGCGCAACATGCCGGCATACCAGTACGCCTAAAATACACCATGCAGCCAGAAGCTCCCGGCACAGTCATAAATAATGATATAGTGAAAGGAAAGATAAAGGCAGTCGCCGTAAAGGACAATATAACAGCGATAAAAGTGAAGAGCTCGCGCATGCTTGTCGCTACAGATTTTCTTTGCAAGGTGTTCGATATATTCGAGGGCTACCAAACAGCCATAGACATGGTGGCGACAAGCGAGGTCGGGGTGTCCATGAGCATAGACAATGACCTGCACCTCGAGGAAATCGCCGGTGAGTTGAGGAAATACGGCACCGTAACCGTTGACAAAGACATGTGCATAGTTTGCGTCGTCGGAGACCTTGACTGGAGCAATATAGGGTTTGAGACAATCGCGACCGATGCACTGAAGAACATACCGGTCAGGATGATCTCATACGGTGGGTCAAACTACAACATATCATTCCTGATACGAGGGACAGACAAAAAGCGGGCATTGAAAAGCCTGTCAGATACATTGTTTAACCAATAATGGGCATCTGCATGCCACATTGTAAAGATAATAATGCTGAACACTATAATAATATTCGCACTTGCAATCGTTGCCGTGATGTCACCGCTATTAAGCATTTACATGCGGCGGCAAAGGTTTGAGTCCCCAGACACTGGGGATGACGGGCTGCCGGTGTCGGTGATTATTGCAGTGCATGACGATGCAGAAGACTTGGAGCGAAACCTGCCTGCATTTCTAAGACAGGACTATCCGCCAGGATTCGATTTAATTGTCGTGGCGGCAAAAAGCGAAGACGACACGGAGGACGTACTGAAAAGATTCAATGGCGATGAAAGGCTGTACACGACATTCATCCCTGACTCATCAAGATATATAAGCCGCAGGAAACTTGCGATAACGCTCGGCGTGAAAGCCGCACGCAACCCACTGCTGCTTTTCACAGACATAACATGCCGACCCACGTCTGACAAATGGATAAAGTCAATGGCTGGCTGCATGAAAAGCGACAAGAACATAGTCATTGGAATGACGGTGTTTGGCGAAGGCACTCCCCTGCCCTGCCGCTTCCAGCGTCTGTATGACGACATTGCCTGCGCCAACGAGGCCTCATGCGGAACCGCGTACCGCAGTGAAAGCAAAAATATAATGATGCTGCGCGACGAGTTTATGAGCCGCAGAGGATTTGAGGGAAACCTGAAGTACATGCGCGGAGAATATGACTTCATAATAAACAAGTATGCCAAGGAGGGGGGTACTGCCGTCACAAATTCGCCGGACGCACTGCTTGTGGAAAGATGCCCGACGAAGAGGGAATGGCGTAACCACCGGCTGTTTTACATGGAGACACGCAGGCATCTGCAAAGAAATGCCAGGCACAGAGCCCCGATACTGACTGACGGGATATTGTTGCATGCCAGCCTGCTGCTTCCTATGGCCGCAACGGCATACGGCATAACGATGGGCGACATCGCCGTTGTCGCCGCCGCGCCGACAGCGTTGATATTGTCACTGATCCTCAGGACCCTGCTCGCACGCAAAAGGATGGCACAGTTCTCATGCAAAATCCCGGTATGGAAAGTTGTCCCTCTCGAAGTCGGAAGCCACTGGCGGAAACTTATACAATGGTTTTCATACAAGCGAGCCGACGAATATGATTTCATCACTCATAAAATATAAATTTCAAAAAAATCTAAATATTAACTACAAAAAAACCTAACGCTATGAATCAGTATGATATTGTAAAAGACATGCGCTATCTGGAGTTGCTGTCGCACACATTCCCGACTGTCGCGGATGCAAGTACGGAGATTATAAACCTTCAGGCAATCCTGAACCTGCCAAAGGGAACAGAGCATTTCCTGGCAGACATACACGGAGAACACGAGGCTTTCCAACATGTGTTGAAGAATGCGTCAGGAAACATCAAGAGGAAGGTGAACGAATTGTTCGGCAACGAAATAAGGGAAAGCATAAAGCGTGACCTTTGCACATTGATTTACTATCCGGAGCAAAGGCTGGAACTGATAAAGAAAAAAGAGGAAGACCTGAACGAATGGTATCAGATAACGATACACCGTCTCGTGAGGGTATGCCGTGAGATTTCATCAAAATACACACGCTCGAAAGTGCGTAAATCACTGCCACAGTCTTTCTCTTACATCATCCAGGAACTGCTTCACGAGCGTCCGGATGACGTAAACAAGAGCGCGTATGTTTCCGCCATCATAGACACAATAATATCAACAGGCAGGGCCGATGACTTCATAATAACAATATGCAACGTCATACAACGCCTCGTGATCGACCAACTGCATATCCTCGGCGACATTTACGACCGTGGCCCAGGGGCGCACATAATCGCAGACATACTTTGCGAATACGGTTCCTGGGACATTCAATGGGGAAATCACGACATCCTGTGGATGGGCGCAAAGGCGGGAAACGACGCATGCATCTGCAATGTCCTCCGTATATCCATGAGGTACGCCAACCTCGACACGCTCGAGGACGGGTACGGGATAAACCTCGTGCCGCTGCTATCCTTTGCACTCGACACCTACGGCGATGACCCATGCACGGAGTTTATGCCGAAATGCAGCAAGGAAGACATGCTCGACGACCGCACGCAACTGCGTATTGCAAGGATGCACAAGGCAATTGCCGTAATACAGTTCAAGGTGGAAGCGACACTGTTCGAGAAATACCCACAATGGAAGATGCAGGGACGCGAACTGTTCAAATGTGTCGACTACGAGCGCGGGGTATGCACAATAGACGGGAAGGAATATAAAATGACAAGCTGCAATTTCCCGACCATTGACCCAAAGAACCCGAACAAACTTACGAAAGAAGAGAGCGAACTGCTGAAACGACTGCACGATTCGTTCGTACACAGCGAGAAACTGCAAAGGCACATGCGCGCGATGCTGTCGCACGGGAGCATGTACTCAGTGTTCAACAACAACCTGCTTTTCCACGCCTCAATACCTCTGAACCAGGATGGAACGCTGAAGGAGGTCGAAATCTACAAAGGCAAGAAATACAAAGGCAAGGAACTGATGCGGCAAACCGGTATGCTTGTGCGCGCCGCATTCCAGAACGACTCCGCACCGAAGGAAAAGGAATACGCGATAGACTATTTCCTGTATCTGTGGTGCGGGCCGGACTCCACATTGTTCGACAAGGCGAAGATGGCGACATTCGAACGATATTTCCTTACGGACAAGGAGACACACAAGGAAGCAAAAGGTGTTTTCTTCAACATGCGCGACAACGAGGAGGTAATGGACATGATTATGGATGATTTCGGGCTTACAGGCCCCAACCGCCATATCATCAACGGCCATGTGCCCGTGCATGTGACAAGTGGAGAAAACCCCATAAAGGCAAACGGAAAACTTATGGTGATTGACGGAGGCTTCTCACGCGCTTACCACAAGGAGACTGGCATCGCAGGATACACGCTGGTTTATCACAGCCGTGGGTTTGAGATCGTTCAGCATGAACCGTTCACCAGTGCGGAGGATGTTGTGAGAACCGGGGCAGACATAAAGAGGACTACGCAGATTGTCGAGATGTCATCGCGGCGCATGAAGGTGTATGACACTGACAAGGGAGCGGAATTGAGGAAACAGATCAGCGACCTTGAAGAACTGCTTTATGCCTATCGTCATGGCATCATAAAGGAAAAACAGTAATAATCCATCATGGAATTAAGGTTGAGAGTAAAGTTTACAGTTCTTTGCTTTCAACCTTTTACTTTAACCTTTGGTCAAATGCAATAATATCTCGCAAGTATCGTTATAAGATTTGATGAAAAGAATATTATCAAGCATCATTCTGATTGTTATCACACTTACAGTAACGGCACAAACGTTCACGCTGCAAGGACGCGTGACCGACCAGGAGAATAATCCGGTGGAACTTGCATCTGTGGTCAGTCAGGGTAAGCTTGCAATGACAAACCTAAACGGTGAGTTCAGCATAAAACTACAGTCGGCAGACTCGGTTACTGTAAGGTTCTCAATGATAGGCTACAAGACAAAGACAAGAGTGCTGAGACGGCCTAAGGGTAAAATGACACTTCAGGTGCAGTTGTATGACGCAGGACTGCTCGACGAGGTCGTGGTGACAGAAAGAAAGCGACAGACCGGAACAACACAGGAATTGGACACGAAGCAACTCGGCACGACACCGTCGGCATCAGGTAACAAGGTGGAAGAACTGATTCAGCAACAGGCTGGAGTAAGCACTCACAGCGAGTTGTCATCACAATATAACGTCAGGGGCGGGACATTCGACGAGAACTCGGTGTATATAAACAATGTCGAGGTGTATCGTCCTTTCCTCGTACGCAGCGGACAACAGGAAGGCCTGTCTGTTATCAATGGTGACATGGTGGAAAAAGTCGGTTTCTCCACCGGAGGATTCGAGGCAAAGTACGGAGACAAAATGTCCTCGGCACTCGACATAACATATAAAAAGCCAAAGAAATTTGAAGCGAGCATATCAGCAAGTATGCTGGGTGCAAGTGCATACGTAGGACTGGGAACGAAAAAAATGTCATGGATCAATGGCTTCAGATACAAGACAAACAAATACCTCCTCGGCTCGCTTGAAACGAAAGGAGAATACGACCCGTCTTTCATAGACTACCAGACTTACTTGAGTTTCCGTCCGAACAAGCGGTGGAATATAGACTTCATAGGAAACATTTCTGACAACCATTACAACTTCGAGCCGGAAGACAGGGAGACAAATTTCGGCACGATGGAAAACGTAAAGTCATTCAAGGTATATTTTGACGGACAGGAGAAGGACTTGTTCCGCACGTTCTTCGGTTCACTGAACATCACACGCAACATAGGGGAAAATACAAAAATATCACTCATCGGCTCGGCATTCAAGACGCGCGAGCAGGAAACATACGACATTCAGGGACAGTACTGGCTAACACAGACTGAGACAAGTGAGAACCTTGGCGTGGGGACATACATGGAACATGCCCGCAACTACCTCAATGCCACTGTCGCAAGCATAAAACTCATGCTCAGCCACAAGACGAGGAAACACGACTTGCAGACAGGCGTAACCATGAAGTTCGAGAATGTGGAAGAAAACACGAGGGAATATGAAATGAGAGACTCAAGTGGATACAGCGTACCACATACCGGCAAGGACCTTTACATGATTTACTCGTTAGACGCGCGTAATAAATTGAAAGCAAAAAGAATAGAAACATACATTCAAGACACATACAAGTTTTCTTCCGGAGAAAACTTCTTCACACTTAACTATGGCGTGCGGTTCTCGCACTGGGATTTCAACAAGGAAAGCATATTCAGTCCACGGCTGTCGCTCGGATTAGTACCGGCATTCAATGACAACGTTACATTCAGGTTTGCAACCGGACTATACTATCAGGCGCCATTCTTCAAGGAACTACGTGACACAATGACCGTTGACGGGGTGACATACGCTAAACTTAACGAAAAAGTTAAGAGCCAGAGATCGATACACTTCATAACAGGTGTGGACTACAGATTCAAGATGATGAACAGACCATTCAAGTTCTCGGCTGAAGCATATTTCAAGTTGCTTGGAAACCTCGTGCCTTATTCCGTCAACAATGTGAAGGTGGTTTATGACGCAAGCCAACAGTGCAGCGGCAACGCAATGGGAATGGACCTCAAACTTTTTGGAGAGTTTGTTGAGGGGAGCGACTCGTGGATAACACTCTCTGTAATGAACACGAGAATGAAACTCAACGGCCAAAGCATACCGCTGCCGACCGACCAGAGATTTGCACTAAACCTGTTCTTCACAGACTATTTCCCTGGCACGGACAAATGGAAAATGGCACTGAAACTCGCATACGCCGACGGACTGCCATTCGGCGCGCCGCACCGAAGACTCGACATAATGCCGTTCAGGGCGGCAGCATACAAGCGTGCCGACATAGGAATGAGTTACAGAGCATTCGACAATGAAAAGAGACAGAAGAAAAGCATATTCAGAAATATATGGATAGGTATAGACTGCCTCAACCTCTTCGGGATAAACAACGTCAACTCATACTATTGGATCACAGACGTGACAAACCAACAGTATGCCGTGCCAAACTATTTGACTGGCAGACAGATTAACGGAAGAGTTCTTATCGAGTTTTGACGTGGAATATTTATAATTTATTTCACATATAAAATTGTGTTGTTCAAAATAAAGTTGTACCTTTGCAAACATAATACATATAACTTATTTATATAAATAATATTATGAAAATATCTCACATTGAACATTTAGGCATTGCCGTACAGAGTATTGAGGAAGCACTGCCTTATTTCGAGCAGGTGCTCGGGCTGAAGTGTTATGCAGTAGAAGAAGTAAAAGACCAGAAAGTGAAAACCGCATTCCTTAAATGCGGCGAAACGAAGCTGGAACTTCTCGAACCTACATCACCGGACAGCACTATACAGAAGTGGCTCGACAAAGGAAACAAAGGAGTTCACCACGTTGCATTCTGTATTGAAGACGGAGTGGCAAAAGCACTGGCAGAATGTGAAGAGAAGGGCATACGCCTTATTGACAAGGCTCCACGCAAAGGCGCCGAAAATCTTAACATTGCATTCCTGCATCCGAAAACGACATGCGGAATACTAACAGAACTCTGCGAACACTAAATTGTCATAAACAAATATCGAATAAAAGATGAGCAAACAAGTAGAAAAGATCAAGGAGCTTATCGCCAAACGCGAGCAGGCTCGTCTTGGAGGTGGCGAGAAAGCCATCGAAAAACAGCATGCACGTGGTAAATATACAGCACGCGAGAGAGTGGACATGCTTCTTGATGAAGGCAGTTTTGAAGAAGTTGACATGTTCAAACTCCATCGCTGCACAAACTTCGGCATGGAGAAGAAACAGTTCCTCGGTGACGGCGTAGTAGCCGGCTCGGGTACTATAAACGGACGGCTGGTTTACGTTTTCGCACAGGATTTCACCGTCAACGGCGGTTCTCTTTCAGAGACAATGGCTCAGAAGATTTGCAAGGTGATGGACCTTGGCATGAAGATGGGCGCTCCAGTCATCGGCATCAACGACTCCGGTGGCGCACGCATTCAGGAAGGTATAAATGCCCTGGGCGGATATGCTGAAATATTCGAGCGCAACATACTTGCAAGCGGTGTCATACCACAGATTTCAGGTATCTTCGGCCCGTGTGCCGGCGGCGCTGTTTATTCTCCTGCACTCACAGACTTCACCCTTATGATGGAGAATACATCATACATGTTCCTCACCGGGCCGAAAGTTGTAAAGACCGTCACAGGCGAAGACATTGATCAGGAACACCTCGGCGGCGCTTCAGTTCATGCATCAAAGAGCGGTGTCACACATTTCACCGCCAAGACAGAGGAAGAGGCAATCGAGATGATAAAGACTCTCATAAGCTACATCCCGCAGAACAACATGGAGGAGGCTCCACGCAAAGAATGCACAGACCCGATAGACCGCAAGGCTGACATACTGAACGAAATCCTGCCGGACGACCCGAACAAGGCATACGACATGTATAAAGTCATCACTGCCATCACCGACGACAGTGAGTTCTTCGAGGTACAGCCCAAGTTTGCCAAGAACATAATCGTTGGTTTCGCACGTTTCAATGGTCAGAGCGTAGGTATTGTTGCAAACCAGCCATCTGCATACGCCGGCGTGCTCGACGTTAACGCAAGCCGCAAGGGCGCACGCTTCGTTCGCTTCTGCGACGCGTTCAACATCCCTATCGTGTCACTGGTTGACGTTCCAGGATTCCTGCCAGGTACCGGTCAGGAGTATAATGCCGTTATCCTCCACGGAGCACAGCTCCTATATGCTTACGGTGAGGCAACAGTTCCAAAGGTGACAATCACACTTCGCAAGAGTTATGGCGGCTCGCACATAGTCATGGGCTGCAAGCAGTTGCGCACAGACATCAACTACGCATGGCCAAATGCGGAAATCGCCGTAATGGGCGCATCCGGCGCCGTTGCAGTACTTTATGCCAAGGCTGCAAAGACTGCCGAGAACCCTGCCGAGTTCCTTGCCGAGAAAGAGCAGGAATACAGCGACCTGTTCGCCAATCCGTATCAGGCTGCAAAATACGGCTACATTGACGATGTCATCGAGCCACGCAACACTCGTTTCCGCATCTGCCGGGCATTGGCACAACTCGCCACGAAACGCGAATCACTGCCGGCAAAGAAGCATGGAAATATTCCAATGTAAGGGAACATCTAATATTAAGACAAATGAAACAAAACGAAGTATTTGCTGCCATTGCTCTTGCGCTGCATGAGTTCCAAGGCAATAATGTGCACGACAAGGAGGCTGGTATCATCACCATAAAGGAGCGCCGCTCCGACTGGTCTTCGAGAATACTCACGATGACAGCCCGTCCTTAACATTAAAACGTCTAATAAAGTATGAAAGAATACAAGTATAAAATAAACGGCACGGATTATGAAGTGCAAATCGGCAACGTGGAAGACAACATAGCCACCGTAACCGTTAACGGAGAAGAGTATAAAGTTGAGATGGAGAAAGAGGCAGAGCCTGAAAAGAAAAAGGTCGTTGTGAACCCTGCCGCTGCAAAACAGTCCGAATCGACGGAAAGCGCTCCTTCTGCCAAAAATGTTAATACCGCAAACGCCATAAAGGCCCCGCTGCCAGGCGTGGTGACAGAAATAAAGGTTGCCGTTGGCGACGAATTAAAGGAAGGAGACACTGTGGTTGTCCTCGAAGCAATGAAAATGGCAAACAATCTTGATTCCGAGAAAAGCGGCAAAGTCACTGCAATTCTCGTCAAGGTTGGAGACAGCGTGATGGAGGACACTCCGCTCGTTGTGATTGAATAACCCACAATGCTTCTATAAAAGAACAAGAAAGGCAAGGATTAATTTTCCTTGCCTTCCTTTATTTCTTGTGAACCTCCCACTTATTTATTGACATTTCACTTACAAATTCTTCTCACAGTTTATTTCCATCCTTCGGGAACACAACTGTCGGTGTGTAGGTCTTTGCCTCCTCAAAATCCATAGCGCAATACGCAATAATGATGACCGTGTCGCCCACAGCACACTTCCTTGCCGCAGCACCATTGAGGCATATACATCCGGAGCCACGTTCGCCCTTTATGATGTATGTCTCAAGCCGCTCACCATTATTGTTGTTTACAATCTGGACTTTCTCGCCAGAGATAAGCCCTGCTGCATCCATCAAATCCTCATCAATGGTAATGCTGCCCATATAGTTGAGGTTTGCCTCCGTGATTTTAACGCAATGCAACTTGCTCTTTAAAACCTCTATCAACATCTAAATATCTATATTGATTAAAAATTATCTGTACCTGATATGGTCTATCAAACGTATCGGGGTCTTCCCGCAATATACGGTGATGCAGCCAACTACATGCTGACAGTCATCCCACGACTTAATCTCCTGTAGTGTTTCGCCATCAACTATAGAGAAATATTCCACACGCAGGCCTTCATTTGAATTTAAGTCACTGACAACCTTCTCCACCGTTTCCTCAACAGTATGTTTCTTGGCATATTCAAGGCTCGAATTCAATGCCTCATAAATCTTCGGCGCCAGCGCGCGTTCGTCCTGTGATAGGAGGTTGTTGCGGGAACTCATTGCCAATCCGTCCTTTTCCCTGATTATCGGGCAATCTACTATCTCCACGCCGAGACCCAAATATTTTACCAAGGCTTTTACGACAGCAATCTGCTGCCAGTCTTTTTCGCCAAAATAAGCCTTGTCAGGACGGACAATATAGAACAAACGGCTAACCACCTGACACACTCCGTTGAAATGTCCGGGGCGGTGCGCCCCTTCCATCACCGTGGTTACGGGAGGAAATTCAAAATGACGGTTGTCCGGCTCCGGATACATGTCGCCAACCGTGGGAGCAAAGACATAGTCGGCCCCGATACTTTCAAGAAGACGGCAATCGGCATCAAGCGAACGGGGATAGCGTTTCAAATCGGCAGGATTGTCAAACTGTGTTGGGTTCAGAAACACGCTGACAACCGTAATATCATTTTCTTTTACACTGCGTTCCACGAGAGAGGCATGTCCAGCATGTAGTGCTCCCATGGTAGGGACTAACCCAACCATCTTTCCTTCTTTGCGAACCGAGAACAATTCGTTCTGCAATTCGGCATTTTTCTGAAATACCTTCATCTAAATCAATTAGTGTTTAATGTGAGTGCAAAGTAACTACTTTTTTATGAATTAAACAAAGATTACTTTTAAAAAATGCCAATATATACACGCATTTGACTAAATTAAACAAAAAGTGATAAGAAATACGATTATATTTTGTACCTTTGCATATACTTAATAAAACAGTATAAGCATGGAAGCAAAAAAAGTATTATTCATAAATCAGGAAATAACCCCATACGTTCCGGAAAGTGAACTGGCATCATACGGAAGAAACGTTCCGCAGATGGTGCAGGAAAAAGGATACGAGATAAGAACCTTCATGCCGAAATGGGGTACGATAAACGAGCGGCGTGGACAGTTGCACGAGGTTATACGCCTGTCGAGAATGATGCTTATAATTGACGAAACGGATCATCCGCTTATCATAAAAGTTGCGTCCATACCGCAAACACGGATACAGGTGTATTTCATCGACAACGACGACTACTTCAGCAAGCGTCAGATGGACACAGACGAGGCGGGGAAAGAATATCAGGACAACGGCGAACGTGCCATATTCTTCGCGCGCGGTGTCCTCGAGACCGTAAAGAAACTGCGTTGGGCGCCAGACATAATACACTGTCAGGGATGGATGAGCAGCATAGTCCCGCTTTACATCAAAACGGCATACCACGATGAGCCATCATTCGCGAACACCAAAATAATAACTTCGCTGTTCAACAAGGAAATGAACAGTACCCTCGGCGAAAACTTCAAGAAATGCCTGGAATACAAAGAGGCCACAGCGGAAATACTTGGAAAGTACAGTGACAAGTTTGACGCAATTGAACTAAGCAAGCTCGCAATAGACTTCAGCGATGGCATTATAACAGCAGGAAACGAAGTCAACAAGGAATTAATAAAGTATGCTTCGGAGAAGAATTTGCCGATTATGCCGTACCAGGCTGAGCCTGACGGAGATGACTACAGCAAATTCTATGACGTCGTTTACGATAAAAAATAAACAAGCAAGAATTTACCTCGATGACAAGAAAACTCTTTTTCGTTATGGCTATGTGTGCCCTCGTGTTTGCTTCGTGTGATGACACAACCGACACGGTCGGCACGTCACTGACAGATGCCAAAGACCACCTGAAGATACTGACAGACACATTCTTGGTGTCATCTCGGTCAATCGCTGCAGACTCGGTATTGTCAAGAAACAGCACTGGTTATCTTGGCAGGATAAAGGATCCGGAAACCGGGGCTGTTATAACAGGGAATTTCATGGCACAGTTCCATCTGCAAGAAGACTATAAATTGCCAGACGAGAACGAGATTGTCACAAAAGACGTAGACGGGGCATACGCGGACTCCTGCGAAATGCGTTTGTATTTCAGGGACTTTTACGGTGATTCGCTCGCAACGATGAAGTTTACTGCATACGAGATGACAAAACCGATGGAAGAGGGAACGACATACTATTCCAACTATGACCCTGAAAAGAATGGCTATGTCGATGCTTCACATTTCAAGGTGAGCAAGGTTTATACACTTTCCGACATGAACTTCAGCTATGAGGACAGGACGTCAAGTTCTTTTGTCCCACACATCTCCGTGCCGCTCAATCAAGAATACACCGACAGGGACGGAAAGAAATACAAGAATTACGGGACATACATAATGAGGAAATATAAGGAAAATCCTGAATATTTCAAAAACTCATTCAATTTCATACACAACGTTTGCCCGGGATTCTATTTCAAGATGACAAACGGCATAGGGGCTATGGCCAACATTTTCATGGTGCAACTCAACGTCTTTTTCAAAGTAATGAAAGACGGGAAACCGATTGTGGTGACAACATCATTCTCCGGAACAGAGGAGGTGATCCAAAAGACCGTTATAGACAATGACAGGAAAATGATTGAAAAACTTGTTGGCGACAACTCATGCACTTACTTGAAAACACCAGCTGGAATTTTCACGGAAATGACATTACCTGTAGAGGAAATAAGCAAGGGACACGGCAATGACACGCTCAACACGGCAAAGATAGTACTGACAAAACTATATACGGACACGAACACGAAATACGGGATGAAAAACGCATCAAGACTTCTGCTCGTGCAGAAAGACAGCCTGTACAGCTTCTTCGAGAAGAACAAGCTATATGACAACAAGAGGACGTTTGTGTCAGACGTTAAGACAGCCGGCAAAAAGGCAGAAAACGCCTATAACAACACATATGTGTTCAGCAACATATCGTCACTTGTAACATATATGAACAAGCAGAAGAAGGAAGGAGAGAAAAAAGACCCGCAATGGACTGTAAAGCACCCGGACTGGAACAAAGTTGTACTGGTGCCGGTTTCCATAAGAATGACAGCTGGCAGCACACAGGTCGCACCACGGCTAATCGCGGTTGACAACGAAATGGGACTTACAAGCACCAAACTTGTGGGCGGTAGTGCGAATCCTTTTATGCCAATAAAAATCAGCGTGGTTTACAGCAAATTCTCAGACAAATAAACCCGTTGAAATGGCAGATAATTTTCTTGAATACAAACGACAGGAGTATGAGGAAAGAAAGGAAGAGTGGCTAAGGAAAAAGCGACGCCTGTATAAAGCAAAAGGACAAATACTGCCGCCTGAGGATGAGGCTCTTTAGCAGTATTACAAGCGAGGAAAATTTATCGTGATGTAAATTAGGGATGTGGCACCGCGCAAATTCTTTATAATAGGCTATCAGAAACAAATCGACTCGCTTTTTGCCATCTGCTGGCTTATAACTTATGCACCCTGGTTTACTAACACATCATAATTACATACTCTTGTCATTGAAATTCAATGGCAGTATGTCTTTTACACTCTTCAATACATAAATTTTGTCTGCGCCATATAAATATATGCGCATGTCTTGCTTATGTATATTTTCTGCCTCAAGAATTGCCTGCCTGCATGAACCACACGGAGCCGTCGGTTCCTTAGTGAATCCATTTTCATTTCGTGCCGCTATTGCAAGTTGTACTATTGGCTGATCAGGGTGTTGTGACATGGCAGCAAATATTGCAGACCGTTCAGCACATATCGTTACGGAAAAAGCCGCGTTCTCCTGATTCGCCCCTGTCATCTCCAATCCATTGGCAAGCCTTATCGCTGCGCCAACCCTGAAATGTGAATAAGGAGAATATGAGTTATTTGTGGCTTTTTTGGCCATTTCCACAAGCCTCTGCTCTTCAGGTGTCAATTCGTCCATATTACATACAAAGAACTTGTTATCAATAGAAATCTCTTTCATATCCTATAAATGTTATAAATTAATGTTCCTTAAACTCATAGCAACCCATGTCTGGTTTCTCGTCGCGCTCAGCTCCATCGCGGTCTGTTTTTGTAGAATGTTCCACCGATGCTGTGCCGATAGCTTTTGAGTTCCCGCTCAAATGGAAATCGTAGTATTGCTTTTCTATGTCAACCAGTTTGAAGTTCTTTTCCCCTCCAGAAACAGTATCAGATGGTTCTTCCCATATTACATCGGTGAAAAATTTCTTGTTCTTTTCGTCTGTCACCTCCGGTGTGCGTATAAGGCAACTTTTAAACATGTAATTGAAAGGATTTTCAGAGTCATCAGGCTCTCCGAACATCACATCCTCAGAATATCCGGTTATAATGTCATTTACACATTGCATTGACAACAGAAGCAGAGAAGTGCCATTAAACGAATTGGAAAATCTCAATGCAGCCCCCCTCTTTGAGTCGAAAGGATAGAACTGTGCTATCGTTGAGTTTCCTACGAACACCTTTCCGCCGAATATTGCCAGGCAATCCTTTAAAGTATTCGTTATCTGCGAGTTGTTGATATATAAATCACTGTTTATTGCCTCAACGCCATATCCCTGACAATTATGGATTATGGAGTTTTCGATGTTTAGTTTCCGCTTATATACATCGCTCGAGTCGCAAACGATTCCGTTCATTGCACTGTGTATGTCGGCAAATTCTATCTTGTTATCATAAGAATTTCCGGTAAAGCGTATTCCATTCCATTGACCACTGACCAAGTCGTATGGGAGATAGTCAAACATATTATCAAGGCGCGAGCCCCTTAATGTGACATTCTTATCCTTTGTCCCACTCAACACCAATTTCCCATCAACCTCAATCCCTGAATTGCTGCTGAAATATAATGTCTGTCCCGCCGGAATTGTCATAGTAGCACCTTCCTGAACCTTAATAGTTCCATTGACAAGTATCGGCGACTCGCTTTCGATAGTGGTGTCCTTGGTAACTACCAGATGATTTAACTCTTTTGCATCCCAGGAGAAAGCATCGAGGATTATTTCCTCTACATTGCCACTTTCAAGCCTGAAAACAAGTTTGTCCTGTAACCTTTTAGCCTCGAGCGTTCCATTTCTCGGTGGTGTCAACTCCACAAAGACCCTGATGCTGTCATTCTTCCTTATCTCGACATTCTGCACCTGAAATCCAGAAGCGGGACTGAGATAAACACCATCAACATTTACCCTGTAGCCAGTCTGGTTACCATTTAGAAGTCTTATATTGCTGCATCTTAAATCTTTCTCGGATTTATTGTGAACCCACATCGTTCGCGTGCTTGATGGGACTTTTGAGAAGACCGTGTCAAATTTAACCGTGTCTGTAGAGAACTGCAAATTATAATCAGGCGACGAGGAAAAATCATCGTCAACACACGAAGAAATTGTTATCAGAATTACCGCCAGAAAGACTATATATTTACTTAATTTCATAATATGATAACGTGCATTATCTGTAATTATTATATAAATCAGGCATCTGACATGAGACATTGCTTCATCCTCTTTCTGCCCAGTCTCCGCGATCAAGGTTGCGATAAGATATGGCTTCAGCAAGATGTGCAGTTGTGATATTGTCAGAAGCATCGAGGTCGGCAATGGTTCGTGCAACTTTCAGTATCCTGCTGTATGCACGTGCCGACAGATTTAATCGTTCCATCGCATACCTCAACATATTCAGTCCGTCAGCATCAGGTTCGGCATAGATGTGAATCATTTTCTCGCTCATCTGGGCATTGCAGTACACACCTTTCACTCCTTTGTATCTATCCTCCTGTATAGCCCTCGCCTTCATAACCCTCTCACGTATCTTTTCGCTTGGTTCACCTTGGCGTGCATTTGAAATATCCTTAAATGGTACGGGAGTTATTTCACACTGTATGTCAATGCGATCAAGCAAGGGACCAGAAATCTTGTTCATATATCTTTGTATCTGCCCTGGCGTGCATACACAATTATGTGTGGGATCGCCATAATAGCCGCACGGACATGGATTCATTGACGCGACGAACATGAATGAGCAAGGGAACTCTATGGTATATTTCGCGCGGCTGATGTTTATTTTCCGGTCTTCGAGAGGCTGCCGCATGACTTCAAGTACAGTCCTCGAAAACTCCGGCAATTCATCACAGAACAGCACGCCGTTATGCGCAAGAGAAATCTCACCAGGCCTCGGAGATGTCCCGCCACCAACAAGCGCAACCTGCGAAATGCTATGATGAGGACTTCGGAACGGCCGCTGGCATATCAAAGAGGTGTCCCGCTGCATCTTTCCAGCAACGGAATACACTTGCGTAGTCTCCAGACTTTCAGCCAAAGTAAGTGGCGGCAATATTGACGGTATTCGTTTTGCCATCATAGATTTTCCTGAACCAGGGGGACCTATCATTATAAGATTATGCCCGCCTGCGGCAGCCACCTCAATGGCACGTTTCACGTTTTCCTGTCCACGCACATCTGCAAAGTCAAGTTCAAAATTTGACTGGTTGGCATAGAACTCCTTGCGTGTGTCAACAACAAAAGGCTCAAACTCACCCCCATTTAGAAAGCGTATGACCTCTCCAAGTGTCTCCATTCCATAGACATTGAGGTTGTTTACGACAGCTGCCTCACGGACATTTTCCCTCGGGACTATAAGTCCTTTGAATTTTTCAGCGCGCGCTTTTATGGCAAGAGGCAGCACACCTCTCACAGGTCGCAGTATGCCATCAAGTCCCAGTTCCCCGACCATCATGTAATCTCCGAGCATGTCTGTGTTGACTTTCCCGCTTGCAGACAGTATGCCGATTGCCATCGGAAGGTCGTACCCACTACCCTCCTTCTTCATGTCGGCTGGAGAAAGATTGACAGTGATTTCTGCCACTGGCATGTTGTGACCGATATTTGACAAAGCAGCCTTTATACGGTCGAAACTCTCTTTGACAGCAGCATCTGCAAGTCCTGAGACATGAAGCAAAACACCTGGTACAATGTTTGTCTCAATGGTTACAGTAACAACACCAAGCCCCATCAGTTCGGCGGAGAATGTTTTTACGAGCATTGCTGATTAATTATTTAAAAAAGGGGACATGCAAACTTACATGTCCCCAATATATTGTTATTCATAATTATTTTTTCAGCAATGCCACGACAACCGAGGCCAATGAGACCACCATACTCGTCGCAGATATCCAAATACTGTTGTTGCTTATTGCCTGGCGGTTAATCTTTGACTTGTTTGGTTCTATATAGATTATGTCGTTCTGCTGCAAATAATAATATGGAGAATTTAGGATTTCAGCACTGCTTATGTCAAGACGATGAGTGCTTTTCTGACCATTCTTATCTTCACGTATGAGCAAAATATTATCACGCCTGCCATACATAGTCATGTCGCCTGCGGATGCAAGCGCTTCCACGATGCTCATCTTCTCTGTTGAAACAGGAACAATGCGCGATCCCGCCTCACCAACAACGGTGATGTGGTAACTTGACATCCTGACCGTAACCACAGGTTTCTCATTTGATGCCATGTAAGGCTTAATAAGGTTCAAGATTATACTCTCACACTCACGTGTTGTATGTCCTTCCACATGAATTATACCAACCATTGGGAAATTGATGTTACCGTCATTGTCAACCAGATAACCATATATCATTCCCTCACGCGACGAATAGCCCTGGTTGGTGTTCATGTCAATGTTGAATGGCTTTGCCGCATCAGGATCAGATGTGCTGACCTTTATGTTTATTATGTCCTTTGGCATTATACGCGCATCATATAATCCTCGCGAACGCGACAGGTCTATGGTGTCTGCGCCCTGGAAATATACGATTTTCTTAGTACTGCCACAACTGCCGAGAAACATTACAAATGCTATAACTATTGCAGGAATTATCAACTTTTTCATAATCTATTTTTTTATTTGTTGCAAAATTAATCTTTTTTATTTAAACCCACAATAAAATAATAAAGTATTGTTGTTGTCATCTGAAATTTTATAAACAAATGTTCAATTTGTTGTTCGCATGAATGCAAATTAAAAATGTATTTGTTCTATTATATTACGCGTTTTTTACAAATGCCAACATTATAAATAATGCTTATCGACAAATGGGAAACATCAAAACAGAGTTGATGGAGTCAAGACAACAGTCCTTTTTATCATATTTATTAAGCAATCCATGATACAAACCATTGTCTTAACTCCACAAATTACTATGAAATCATTATCAAGTCCATCTGTAAAACAAGCTATTTCAGGTAGTCCTCGAAATACTGCGTTATTCGCTCATGAAGATGCACGCTCTGGTGTCCCCTCATGTTGTGAGGCTCTCCGGGATAGACGAAGAAATCAGGCTGGGTGCCAGCCTCAATGCATGCCTTCAGGAACGAAAGGCAGTGCTGTGGAACAACCGTCGGATCGTTATATCCTGTTATTATCTGCAGTTTGCCCTTCAAATCCTTGGCCCTTGACAGCAATGATGTCTTGGAATATCCTTCAGGATTGGTCTGCGGAGTGTCCATATAACGCTCGCCATACATCACTTCATACCACTTCCAGTCGATAACAGGGCCACCGGCAACACCGACCTTGAACACCTCCGGATAGTTCACCATGAGTGAAATTGTCATAAAGCCACCAAAACTCCAGCCCTGAACACCAATCCGGTCCTGGTCAACGAATGGCAGCGACTTGAGAAATTCCACGCCTTTCATCTGGTCGGCCATCTCCACCTGTCCCAGCTGACGGAACGTGGCCTGCTCGAAGTCACGTCCCCTGTTCTCGCTGCCACGGTTGTCGATGATGAACAGCACGTATCCCTTCTGCGCCATATAAGTCTCCCATGAACGACTGCACCAGTGCCATCTTGCATCAACATTGTGCGCATGGGGGCCACCATACACATAAACCACGGTGGGGTATTTCTTTGATGCGTCAAAGTCTGCAGGACGCACCATCCGGTAATAAAGGTCTGTAGTGCCATCAGCGGCCTTTATAGTGCCCGACAGGAATTGCGGAATACGGTAACCTTTCCATGGGTCATCTGCCTTCATGTAAGGATGCTTGTATGCAACGGTCGCCCTGTTGGCATTTGTCTGTGCTATGGTTATGACACGAGGGACGTCCGGTTCTGAATAATTGTCATAAAACCATGCTCCCGACTCCGAGACATACGCATTGTGCCAACCCTTGCCGTTGTCGAGGCATGAAATCTTGCCGTCCTGCACGTTCACCGCGAAAATATTCCTCTGAATGTCATTGACCTTGTTTGCCGCAATGATAATAGATTTGTTTTTCTTGTCAAATCCGCATACTTCCATAACGACCCATTTCCCCTTGGTCAACTGTATCGGTTCATTCCCGGATTTGTCAAAGAGATAAATGTGGTTGAACCCGTCTTTCTGACTTTGCATGATGAACTTTGATTTGTCCCACGGCAAAAACATTATCGGGTGCAACGGCTCAACATATTTTTCACATGTCTCGCGGTAAAGTTCGGCTGTGCGCTCGCCGGTCGCTGCATCATAACTTATGAGCCGGCAATCGTTCTGGTCACGGTTCAGTTCAAACATGTATATCGTCTTGTCGTCCGGCGACCATGATATATTTGTGAAATAACGGTCTGTAGGGTCACCCGCCTTCAGATATACTATATTCTTAGCGTTGATGTCATAAACTCCAACCGTGACCTTATGCGATGTCTCGCCGGCCATAGGGTATTTGTCTGGCTCGCATACTGCAATGCGCGGATCAACGTTCACCTGCGGATAGTCTGCCACCATGGACTGGTCCATGCGATAGAAAGCCAGTTTCTTACCGCCATTGCTCCAGAAAGTACCCTTTGTTATGCCAAACTCATCACGGTGAACAGTGCTGCCATATACTATCTCACGGCTGCCATCAGTTGTCAGTTGACGCTCCTCGTTGCCAGCATCTCTCACAAACAGTTGATGATTCCTGACGTACGCCACGGCACGGCTCTCCCTGTTCCAGTCAGCGTTGCTCTCTTCCCGGCACGCCTGTCTCCACACCACGCTGTGCTTCTTGAAATCAATTAGCATACGCTCATCGCTGTTCTGCATCATTATATACGGCTTTCCGGCGTATGGGAACGATGCGTTGTAGAAATGGCGGAATGCCTGCGAGTCCTTAGTACCGGCCCACTTGTTTATCTCGTCTGTGCCAACAAGAATTTTCTCGCTGTGCTTATTCTTGTCAACAATATAGCAACCATCTGTGTCGAGGCGCACAAGTTCGTCGCCCCACCATGCAAACCATTTGTTTTCCGGCACCATGTTTCGATAGTTGGTGCCGCCAAAATTGAGGTCCTCAAGAGAGAAAAGCTTGTCCTGGGCAATGCTGGCCATCGGCATCATAATAAGTGCCATAAGCAATAAAACATTCTTAATCTTCATATCTACGCCTTTCTTTGTTGTTAAAATCACGTTTGTAACCATCACGGGATTGTCGGCCACCGCCTCTGCGGAAGTCTCCCCCGCGGCCATAATTACCCTTGTCACGGCGGAAATCCCTGTCGCGACTGCCGTCACGGCGGTATCCGTCACGGCGTTCGTCACTTGCCTGACGGCGTTCCCGTCCTTCACGGTAATCACCATGCCCCTCCCTCATGCGCTCTCTTTTTATCCTCTCTATGCGCTGTTTTGAAATTTCATATGCCGGGTGATGCTTGAACTTGAAAGAACGGATGTCGCCATCTTCCATTTCCACATCTTCGCCAAGCCTCTTCTTGAACTCGCGGTGTTCCTTGAAACGGCGTTTCTCCGCCATGGCAGCCTTCTCCTCATCGGTCTTTATCACGTTGCCATCGCTTCGGAAATCGCGGAACTTGCCTTCAAACATCTGATATTTGCGGAACTCACACTCCAACGATCCGTTGAACACAGGAATTTTTATGGAGGGCTTCAGGCCTATCTGGTCGAAACACTCCTCGCGGTAAGACAGCACCCACGCCGTGTTACCGGCAAAGGCATTCTTAAGTCTCTCGCCAATCATCTTGTAAGTGGCAAGCAGATCCGGTGTGCTGATGCGTTCCCCATAAGGTGGATTAGTGACTATGATTGCCTCTTCCTCCGGCTTTGAGAAATCTTTGAAATCCTGTTGTTCGATTGTGACACACTGTGTAAGTCCGGCAGCCCTCACGTTAAGACGCGCTTTCCCAACGGCCTTCGGATCAATGTCGTAACCATAGATATGGTGAAGGAACTCACGCTCGCCAGAGTCGTCATTATAAATCTTGTCGAACAACTCTTCATCGAAATCGCTCCATTTCTCGAAGGCATATTCTTTACGGAACACCCCCGGAGATATGTTGCGTGCTATGAGCGCAGCCTCTATCAACAGCGTACCGGAACCGCACATCGGGTCGATAAAATCTGTCTCGCCCCTCCAACCCGTCATAAGAATCATTCCGGCTGCGAGCACCTCGTTGAGTGGTGCCTCCACCGACTCCTGGCGATATCCACGGCGGTGCAGGCTTTCGCCAGAGGAATCGAGACATAGCGTTGCGTCCTCGTCTGCGATGTGTATATGGAGACGCAGGTCAGGATTTGTGACCGAGACATTGGGCCGTTCTCCTGTTTTCTCCCTGAACTGGTCAGCTATGGCATCCTTAACCTTGTATGCGACGAACTTTGAATGTCTGAATTCATCTGAAAAAACAACGGAATCCACGGCGAACGTCGTTTTGTTGTCCATGTATTCGCCCCAGTCGATATTTTTCACATTGTCGTAAACGTCATCAGCACTACATGCCTTGAACCTGCATATCGGTTTTAATATCCTTATTGCTGTGTGCAACTGGAAATTCGCACGGTACATAAGTTCCTTTCCACCAGTGAAAGAAACCATACGTCGGCCTATTTCCACATTATTTGCCCCAAGGTTCGTAAGTTCTTCTGCCAAGACTGGCTCCAAGCCCATAAAAGTTTTGGCAATGAGTTCAAATTCTCCGTTCATTGAATTTTATGTATGTTGTTCTTTTCGTTTATTTCTTTACACACAACATGTGATGACACAAGCACACTGTGCGCACGTAAACACTATTATCTCCCTGCGTCACGGTATGACCAATATGCTTGCTCTCATCTCGGTAGCATGTCAATAATTGCGAGAAAATCGCTGCAAAGATACCTAATTTATTCGACACACCAAAAGAAAAGAACCGAAAATACGATGGGAAAAAATAGTACCCCGACAAATCAGCAAAAAACAAATAGTTCCCCCGCAATACAACAAGTGAATGTGTAAGGGATTTCATTTCGTGCTTAACCAAAAAGCAAATTCGGCGAGTTTGGTCAGCAAATTCGGCGAGTTTGGTTTGTAAATTCGGCGAATTTGGTTTGTAATTTCGGCGGTTTTGCAAAATACATCACACTTAATTGCGAGCAAACTCGTTATCATCCTGGATTGATCCCAAATCTCGGTCACTGAAGATTTTTTGGGCAACGTGTTGGAACTTACGCCCTGTGAGTCCAATCGTTACTTGCATCCAAAACTCATCACGCCCCAAAAATACATCCTTGCCTATTCCTTAAAAATACAAATGCGGTCTGCCGCAAACGGGATCACTTGTCAATATGCTTTCTTATAACGCTGTAAGCATCAAAGAGTCCCAGTTCCCCTGCCTTGCTTAGGTCGGCAATTCCTGCATTTCTGTCACCGTTTTTCAAGCGCGTCATACCACGGTTGTAATATGCTTCGGCAAGGTTGGGGTCGATCTTTATTGCCGATGTGTAGTCGTCTATGGCAAGTGCGAGATCGTTTCTTGCCGCATGGAAGTTCGCGCGGTCATACAACAGGAAAGCGCTGGACTGATTAAGATCAGCCGCTTTGTTGAAGTCATCGAGTGTGCGCGCAGCCTTCAACTGCACGTCAATGCCCTGCGACGCATTGAAATCGTTCATCATGGACTGGCAAACAGCACGTTGCCAAAACGCCATTGCCGATGTGCTGTCTGACGATATGTATGCCGTAAGGTCATTTACAGCATCCTCGAAGTTCTGCATCTGAAGGTATGCGGCAGCTCGCCTAAGAAGTTGCGGACGTGCAATTCCAATTGAATTGGCTGCGGCAATCTCGCCGCTCAGCTTGTCTATGAGTGCGAAATATTGTTTGGCGTCTGTTTCGGAAACAGACTTTCGACTGCACACGAGATACAAGTTCTCTCCGTCATCATCCGTGGTATTAATCTTTTCCAATTCTGCGTCAAACGCCGTGTATCTGCGTATGCCATCAGTACTGTTTCCGAAGGCAAGCACAAACATAGGCATCAGTTTGTCATCGGTCTTTCTGTTCTGCACCTTGCCTCGGTATTCGCTGTCATATTCATGCTCCACTGCCGGCTCATCCTCGACGACCATCTGATTATACTTGTCCATGTCTATCTCGCTTAGTTTCCTTACCTTGCGTGTCTTAGACTTGCTCCATCTCTGTTGAATTCCGAAATGCTTGTCGTTCTGCGCCTTGAATATGCGGAACTCGTCCTTCTCTGCCCGTGCCGTCATGCCAAGCCTTCGGTAGCACCGCGCCCTGTAGTATAGTCCCGTCCAGAAATTTGGAAATTGGTTTATGACTGCCGTGTAGTCACGAACCGCGCCGCGCAGGTCGCCTGTCCGGTCAAGCAGCAGTGCGCGGTTGAACACCGCCATGAAGTTCTGTGGCTCGCGCTTTATTATGAAGTCGAAGTCGGCTATGGCACGGTTGTCGTCCCCCACCTGCACACGCAGTTGTCCACGGTTGTAGTGCGCCATGAAATTGTCTGGGTCTATCTCTATAGCCTTGTCATAGTCTACCATCGCGCCGCGCAGGTTGTTGATGTTGTACCGCGCGAGTGCCCTGTTGATGTGGTTGCCCGCCACGTTTGGCTTCAGGTGTATTGCCTTGCTCAACTGGCTGTCGGCGTCATGCCATTGTTTCCTCGAAAGACTTATCATTGCTCGCACCATCCAGGCATCGGCATCATACGGATCAATCTCAAGACTTTTGTCGAGATAGCCGGCGGCGCCAAGGGTGTCTTTCTGCTGAAGGCACACCTCAGCCTTTAGTGAATAAGCCTTTGAGAAATCTTTCCATCTCGAGATGATAGAGTCGAGGTCGGCATTCGCCTTTTGGTAATCCTTGTTCTCTATGCGGCAAAGCACGCGGTTATACCACAGTCCCCGGTTCGCCGGGTCGTATTTTATAGACATGTCGTAGTCTGATATGGCATCTCCGTATTTCTTCTGTCTTATACGACAAAGTCCTCGCAGCTCATATATACCGGTTACATAAGGATTCCTTGAGACTGCTTCCGAACAATCGTTCTCTGCACCGACGTAGTCATCAAGATAGTATTTTGCCACTCCTCTGAAGAACCACGGCTCGTAAAGGAACGGCTTTGCGTTTATTGCTTGGTTGAAATATTGTATTGAAAGCACGTAATCCTCATAATAAAGCGCGCTCCGCCCCATAGTGACAAGTCTGTCAACATTGTACTGTGCCATCACAACGAGTGGCACGAACATCGACAAGCAGAGGATTATCCTGCGCATCGCGTCATTATCTCCTTGCTGGTTTTGTGCGGTAGCCGCATTGATATTTACCATGCAGCATGGCTTTCAGTTTGTTCTTTATCATTGTCTTGCGCAGTGGCGATATGCGGTCGATGAACATTTTCCCGTCAAGATGATCGAACTCGTGCTGCATAACACGGGCAAGGTAACCGTCAATCCACCCGTCGTGTCCATTCCGTCCGGCATCCTCCCATCGGACATGTATTCTCGTTGGGCGGTTCACCTTCTCGTGTATTCCTGGGAGCGAGAGGCAGCCTTCCTCCATAGTCTCGGTATGCGTATCGTCATATTCGATGATGTGAGGATTGACAAACGCCTTGCGGAAGCCCTTGTATTCAGGTATGTCGTCAGAGATAACGTCAAGGTCTATCACGACAATGCGCACAGAACGCCCTATCTGCGGTGCCGCGAGGCCAATCCCCCCACTTGCCGCAAGAGTGTCGAACATATTGTCTATCAACTCCGGCAACTCCGGGAAATCCTCTGGTATGTCTTCGCTTACTTTCCTGAGCACCGGCTGACCGTAAGTATATATAGGTAATATCACGTTTTTATATAATGTTTTTCTATTTGACTATTATGAGTTTCCCCTTCCCTCCATATAACTTTGCAGTATGATGGTGGCAGAAATCTCATCAACGAGAGCCTTGTCCTGCCTCGCCTTCTTGCGCAACCCGCCGTCTATCATTGCCCTGTGCGCAAGTACGGAGGTAAAACGCTCATCCACATATTCTATTGGAATGTCCGGACGGTCTTTTCTCCACCTCGCGACAAACTGCTCCACACGGGCAAGATTCTCGCTTGGCCGTCCGTTCGGCTGCACCGGCCTGCCAATCACAATTCGCTCGACAGGCTCCTTTGCCATGTAATCAACAAGAAACTGGTATAGCTGCGGCGTGGAAACAGTTGCCAACCCATTTGCAATAATCTGCAATGGGTCGGTAACTGCTATACCTGTCCTCCGCTTGCCGTAGTCGATAGAAAGAATCCTCGCCACGCCTTTTTCACCAAGTATTACTTAATCTCCGGCGAGAGCAGCCACGCGTCGGGATACTGCGAACGGAACTCGTTACGGCTGCGTGCAGCGTCAGCCTTGTTGTCGAATGTTGCAACAACCACACGGTACATGCGCCTTGCCTCGCTGTATGCCACCTGCGCGTCAAAACCTGCGTTCTTGAGTTTCTCCTGGAGTCCGTATGCATTAGCATCTACGCTGAACGAGCCGACAACAACGCTGAAATTCTTCAGGCCATTGCCGTTCACAACACGCACGTTTTCCTGTCGTACCGACACATTGTCGTAGTTGTCTGTGACGGTTGTCTCTGTTATTGGACGCTCGGTGACTGGAGCCACCACAACAGTTTCCTCACCCATATTGCCGTCTGTGATTGCACTTGCTCCCACGTCTGAGTTGGCCTTTGCGGCATCATACATCTTACGGTAAGCACTTTCGGATGGTTTACAACTTGTGACAGCCATCGCCAGAGCCAATCCGGCACAAACTACAATGTACTTCTTCATAATCTTCATTTGCTGTTTGTAATTTTGAATGTTATTCCTGTAACGGTTAATAAATAAACCGCTGCGAAATTACACAAAAACGAACAAACTCTGACAAAAATGGCGCATAAAGTTTGTTAAATGGCTCAAATCGGTGTGTTTTTAGTAAAATTGGCATCGTTTTTTTTGTGAATAAAGAAAGAATTTATATATTTGCAGTAATAAAAACAAGATGTTTAACAATTTAAAGAACAAAAGTATGAAGACATTTGGTTATTTCGGAGCGTTCCTTGGCGGCGCGATTGCCGGGGCGGCACTTGGATTGCTGATGGCACCAGAGAAGGGAAAAGATACCCGCAAGAAAATCAGTGGAACAATAGAGGATTTCTGCGAGAAACACAAACTGAACCTTAGCCGCAAGGAAATAGAGGAATTTGCAGACGACCTCGGCATTGCAAGCGCATCAGAGGATTGATTTTTATATGTTCTCAAACGACAGAAACATAGAAACGATAGGACAACTCATAGAAGTGCTCCGGCACTATGTTGGGTTGCAGACCGAGTATGTCAAACTTGACGTAATCGAAAAGGTAGTGCGCCTGATGACAATACTCGCAATAGGAGCAGCATCGGCACTGGTAACAATGCTGATGCTGATTTACCTTTCTTTCGCCGCAGCATTGGCAATGGCCCCGGCAACGGGCCTTCCCCTGGCATTCTGCATAGTGGCTGCATTCTATATCCTGGTGCTTGTTGTCTTATACCTTTTCCGCAAACCAATCATCGAAAGGCCATTGGTGAAATTGCTCGCCGAGATGCTATTCGACAACGGAAAGGAAACGGGTATATAAAAATCAACTAAAGATATGAAAGACAAAAATGATGTCATTGCCATTCATAATAATCCTCCACGGTATAAGACACTGAAATCAATATCGGAAAGGAAACAGCAGTTGCTGACAGGAATAAGGGCGGACTATGGCAAGATGGATGCCCTGTGGAAAAATCTCACGAAAAAGAAAGAGCAAACCTCGAGGGGATTTAGGATGGCGAACATGCTGAACACCAGTGCCGGGATATTCGACGGTGCGATGCTCGGCTGGAAACTCTACCGCAAATACTATGGCTTCCTGAACAAATTTAAGAAAGACAAATAATCTTTGTATCAACAAAAGACCTCCACTTCCTGCCCGTCGAATGCAAGTTGTATGCCTTGTGGAAGTTTCCTGTTCACTTCGGCGTGCAGACCTATGTCGTGGCAGCTGTGTATTAGAAATGTCTGACGCGCCCCTACCCTCCCGGCAAACGCAACAGCGTCATCCACGCTCTGATGTGAATGGTGTTCGGGCGCATACCGAAGTGCGTTGACAACAAGCGTGTCAACGTCGTTCAGGTACTCCATCTCGGGCTCTTTGATGGTCTTCATGTCGGTTATATATGCCAGCCCTCCGATGCGGTAGGCCATTATGGGCAAGCCGTCATGCATAACCTCGAATGGGATTACATCAATGTCGTTGACACGCAACGGGCGGTGGTATCCTATACGGACAAGGTTTATCCTTGGCGCTCCTGGATAATAGTTGCCGCCAAAGCAATATGGCATAGTCTTCACGAGTGCGTCTGCGGTGCTGTCATCGGCATATATGCTCAAATCCCCGAAAGAACAGAAAGGCCGCAGGTCGTCTATCCCGCCGGCATGGTCATAGTGTATATGTGTCAACAGAACGGCATCGATCTTACGGAAAGGCTGCGAGAGCATCTGTTGCCTTATGTCTGGCCCTGGGTCTATCAGTATCCTCGTGCCGCCTTGCTCCACCAACGCAGCGCAACGCAGTCGCTTGTCGTGCGGATCCTTGCTCTTGCACACACGGCAGTTGCAGCCAATGGTGGGAACTCCCACCGAAGTGCCAGTCCCGAGAAAAATCAGTTTCATATAAGACTCCATATAAAACAGTTACTTAGGAATGATGTTGACCTCCGGGAAAATCTCTATTCCAAATTTCTCCAAGACATCCTTTCTTATTGCATTGCTAAGTGCGACAATCTCATCGCCTGTTGCTCCTCCAAGGTTGACAAGCACCAGTGCCTGCCTGTCATGCACACCAGCCCTGCCAAGCGAACGCCCCTTCCATCCGCACCTGTCTATCAGCCAGCCTGCCAGTATTTTCTCCTTGCCATCAGGTAACTGGTAGTGTGGCATGTCGGTGTAACGCTTTGCAAGACTTTCATATTTTTTTCTATCAACAACAGGATTCATAAAGAAACTGCCAGCATTGCCCTGTACATCGGGATCGGGCAATTTTCTCCGCCTTATATCAATCACTGTTTGGCGCAACTGTTCTGCAGAGGGCGTGACAATGCCTTGCCTGCATAGTTCGCCGCTTATGTTGCCATACTCTGTCTTCGGGTCAAACCTGCCAGTGGAAAGCCGGTAGGTTACCCTCGTAATGAGATAGCGGTTCTTCCACTCACCCTTGAAACGGCTCCTGCGATAGGCATACTGACAATCAGCCGCATCTATCGTCACCACATTCGCAGTATCTATCTCCACCGCCTCTATTGTTTCAATAATATCCTTTACCTCCGCTCCATACGCCCCTATGTTCTGAACAGCACTGGCTCCAACGTCACCAGGTATGAGCGACAGGTTCTCTGCGTCATAAAGATTGTTTGAAACGCAGTATGCCACAACATCGTCCCATTTCTCACCGGACCCACAACAGAGCCTCCCGTCGCCCTCATACAATATGCCCTTTATCGCAGAACGCACAACAATGCCATTGAAATCACCGGTGAACAGAAGGTTGCTTCCGCCACCGATTATTATGAACGGAGTGTTTTCCGAATTCAATATGCGTGCGGTCTGACGTGCCTCCTCCGTCGAGCGGAACTCGATGAAACGGCTGCAACACACATCAATGCCGAATGTGTTGTTGCCGAGCAGACTGTAATTCCTTACATCCTTCATATCGTTTACTGGACTATCTTCATCAGTTTCCACTTACCACGGATTTTCTTGAAACTCATTTCCATTTCCTGTCCGTTCGCAATGCCCCTCATACAGAATATTTTCATGTTGCCACCAACGTAGTTCTTGCCGTACATTATATTATATATAATTCCACGCGGCATGTCAGACGGTGCAAAGGCCAACCAAGTCTCGGGGGCTATCTCACCAGTTATTGTGGCGAAATCGTCGTCAGGGTCAGGTCCTGTGAACTTGACTGGATTGTTTAGACTTGCCATCTGGAACGTGGTGTCATTTGCGAACCTGCTATAGAAATTCAGGAACGATGCATTCCTGTTCTGGCTCATTCTCTGGTTTATAATACTCGTAAGCATCCATTTTCCATTAACACGATCGAAAACATACTGCTTTACACTTTTATTTGTCAGGCGTATCTTCTCAATCACGACATGGCAAACCGATGTGTCTTTGCCCAACGACAACTGACGTCGGTTATCCAAAATCAATGTGTAGAACCCTTGATCCATGAAGAAATGATCCGTATGCCACTGGTTGGCCTGCAGCATACTGGTCTTGTTTCCTGTGGTTACTGGCAACGGGAAAGAAATCCTCTTGCGCTGTAATTTGCTATTGCCGGCGAAATTAAATACGAAATCATCAAAAAGCTCATCCGCCGCCTTGGGCATCTGTGTCTCCTCTATAATCTTCTCGAGCGAGTCAAACGCAGAAGTGTCACGCCCGGCAGAATCCCCCATGATACTGTCATTACCAACTTTCTTGTCAGTGCAACTCGTCGTTTGCACGGCGATGACAGAACACAGCAAGGCCGCTACCACAAAAAAGAATGCTTTTTTCATTTCTCTCAAAATATCTTGTCTCGAATAAAAACCTACAAATGAAGCAATGCTTCTTATTTCGCATGCAAAGTTAGTGCAAATAGAATACAATACAAAATAAATATCACTTATTTTTATCGCTTCATTGCGGCATGACTTTCACCTAAATGCATACCAATACTTACAGTTTAAATTCTTTAACTTGATAAAGTTGAATGTTCATGGAAAAAACAATAAGTTTGCAAATAATTAAACACGAGCAAACATATTTTATGCTTAGCATAATAATACCCATATACAAAGTTGAGAAGACGTTGGACAGATGTCTCCAAAGCGTTGCCTCACAAGCCATAGAGGACAGCGAAGTGATAATGGTGGACGACGGCTCGCCAGATAAATGCGGTGAAATATGCGACCTGTGGGTGGAAAAGGACAAACGCTTCAAAGTGATACACCAACAAAACTGCGGACTAAGTGCAGCGCGTAATGCAGGACTGGCTATGGCTACCGGCGATATATTAACATTCGTCGATTCTGACGATTACCTCGCCACAGGCACTCTTCAGCCCCTTATTACATGTATGCTCAATGACAAAAGCATTGACATATTGGAATATAACGTTATTAGACACTATGGCGCCAACACACAAAACTCACTCGGAATCAATGATGCAGAGTGGCATGATGTGTCAGACTATTGGTTTCGCGGACACGCTTACGCCCACACATATTCATGGAACAAGATTTACAGACGCAGTGTATTCTCTGGCGTTCACTTCCCTATAGGCAGGAATTTTGAAGATGTCCACACCCTGCCACTCCTGCTTGACAATGTCCGTGGCAAGATTGTGACGACCTCACACGGATTTTACCACTATATCGAAAATCCAGATGGCATTACACAAAACGCAAAGAATGAAGACTACCAGAGTCTGCTTGACGCACACATAAATTTCCTAAACGATAATGTTAACAGAATGAAGAAGCAGGAAACGCGGTATGTTGCCGAATATTATGCGCATGTCCTGAACATACAGATAACGGCATTCTCACGCTATGGCTCCTCCGTGAAACTTCGCAGTATGACCAGTTACACGGGGAAATGGAGTATTGCAGGCAACGGAACGAGTATTGCATCAAAAATAAAAATGGCTTTCGCAATGACATTTGGCGTGAAAGCCCTGTGCCGGTTGTTCCGTGCCGCAGAGGCATTCATCGGAAGATAATCTAAGTGAATAATATTAATATTTGGGCTTGTATGACAAAAAGTGTGACTATGGAAGGCATAGAGCCTCGCAAATGCGATCCTGGAAATTGCGACCTGTAGAGGCTTTCATAACGCCCATGTTTATTATTGAGAAACATACAAAGTGACCATTTGGGGCATATAGATATCCAGCAAGCGAACTTACGCCGGCAACAGTACCAGTCTTAGCACGCACATTGCCATCAGCCTTCGTGCCACGCATCCGCCTCCTAAGAGTCCCGTCAACGCCAGCGATGGGCAATGAGTGATATAGGCAATCGAAAATTTCTTTGTTCTCGTAAGTATATTTCAAGAAAGCGACCTCTTCATGGGGAGAAACATAGTTGTACAGAGAAAGACCACTGCCGTCCGCCACATAATAATCGGAGGGATTGAGACCGACCTTCCTTATCAAATTATTATAGTGAACCCTGACTGTATTGGCAGAACTGCCTAACTGATAGAACATTGACTCTGCGTATGTGTTGTCGCTATTCTTCATCATCCTATGAAGAATTTTGTCAATCGGACGCGTCACCACATGCAACAGATGTGCCGATGGCGGTGTTTTCTGCTCGTCTGTATATCCGTTGATCACAATTCCATCCTGCCTTAACAATGACGTGAAATGCATGATGAAATCATCTTTTTTGTTAAGCATAAGCGGAGTGAGCAAAGGATTGTCATCGTCCCAGCACCAGCCTTCCCCCAAACGGTTGGCATCTTTGAAACTCAAGTCTGCATAGATGTTGCCCTGAATGGTATCAATGCCGGCCTCTCTGATGGCAGACACGAACGACTCAAGGTCGCCGACGCTGAAAGCCGGGTCGAAGCCTCCTATGCAATATACCGAACCGAGAAGGGTTCTGCCGTCTATGTCCCCCGTATAACAAAGTTGCGTCTTGTATTCGTAATTGCAGCCAAGGTGGTCAATGGCAGTCACGGCGGTAAGTATCTTCTGCGTACTTGCTGGCCTCATTGTCTGCCGTTCATTATAGGCATACAGGACTTTATTGTCAGAAAGGTCGTAAATCTCCATGCCGACCATTGATGTCTTATTGGCATAACTGTCCATGATGTCGCCAATTCTGCCAAGGATTTTATCCTCCCATGGGACTTCCGACGTAATGGTGTCACTAATGAAGGCCGCCGAAGATCCGTTGCCGTGTATGTCCTGAGCCGTGCAATTCAGTGTTGAAACGAACGACAGTATCAACAGGCATGTCTTCTTTATCTCCATTTTAACAGTCATGTCTTAGTTTTCTGACAAATTCATCATCGTTGGCCATTAATATCGTAATATATTTTCCGCCGACATATAACGGTGTCGCGCAAACCGGCACAGAAAATCAATAAGCCGACTCAAACTCCCGCAGGAAGCGGGTGTCATTTTCAGAGAACATTCGCAAGTCGCTCACCTGATACTTCAGGTTGGTAATCCGCTCCACCCCGAGTCCGAAGGCATATCCGCTATACACACTGCTGTCTATACCGCATTGCTCGAGGACATTTGGATCAACCATTCCGCAACCGAGTATTTCAACCCATCCAGTATGCTTGCAGAAGCCACATCCAACGCCACCGCATATATGGCACGAAATGTCCATCTCCGCACTTGGCTCCGTGAACGGGAAATAACTCGGACGTAGACGTATCTTGGTTTCGGCACCGAACATCTCACGTGCGAACGACAACAGGACCTGTTTAAGGTCAGTGAACGACACGCCCTTGTCTATATACAGCCCCTCCACCTGATGGAAGAAGCAGTGCGCGCGCGCGGTTATGGCCTCGTTGCGGTACACGCGTCCGGGGCATATCACCCTTATCGGAGGTTTCTGCGTCTCCATAACACGAACCTGTACTGATGAGGTGTGTGAGCGAAGTATCACATTTTTTGTAACATCACTGGCGTTTTTTTCAACGAAGAACGTGTCCTGCATATCACGCGCAGGGTGGTCGGCAGCAAAATTCATTTTCGTGAAAACGTGCAAGTCATCCTCCACCTCCGGACCATTGGCAAGGACAAAACCCATTCGTGAGAAAATGTCTATTATCTCGTTCTCCACTATTGTCAGCGGATGTCTCGTCCCAAGCGGTATCGGGTAGGCGGAGCGTGTCAGGTCAATGTCTTCAGAAACCTCATCTGCTGTCGCCGTCTGCTCACGCAGCAAGTTTATCTTATCTATAGCCCTCTTCTTCAGTTCGTTTATCTTAATTCCGACAGTCTTTTTTTCTTCTGCCGCAACATTCCGGAAATCAGACATCAATGCATTAATCTCCCCCTTCTTACTGAGATATTTAAGTCTTAGAGCCTCTATTTCTTCTGCGTTAGAAGCCTTCAGCGAGTTCACTTCATTAAGAAGTTGTTCAATCCTGTCAAGTATCATTTCTATTAAATAAACTTATTATGACTGCAAAGTTAGTGCAAATCGAAGACAATACAAAATAAATTTTATTTTTATTGTTAAAGATACAGCCCGGCATCACGGAAGAGAGAATATGGAAATTCTATAATGTTATCGAATTTATTATTGTGCTACAAATAATCTTAGACTGTCTGCCGCGACACGTTTTTCAATCCATTGACTCATCTTTCTCTGCTCTGCATATTTCATTCTTGCGCCACTTTTAAGTTCCACTATTGCAGCCACATACCTCTTTTTTGGTAAAGTATCTGTTGATATAGACAAAGCCTGTGCCAGACTGATACTTTTCACTGCAGGATAAAGCACCTTTATCTCTCCTTTCATGCTACTGCTAAGTTCCTCAAGACGGCGATACTGTTGTAGCGAATCGTGAATTGCGGCCTGTCTCGCGTTTTCCTGCATTAGCAATTTCTCATATTTATCATGCGTTTCCTTGTTATTTACCAGTTTGTTCTCAAGCAACTGGATATTTGCAGACGCAGAACCCTGTATCAGCTGCAAACTGTAATCCTTCATTCCGTAGAACTCAAGAAGTTTATGTGCCTGTTTCTGAATGCTGTCAGGCACGGCATCCCCAACCACCACAACGCTCAAGCGTTTCTCATCCCTGTTGGCATCGTATGATATAACCTGCGAGCCTTTCCAGGCAAGTTCCTTGTAAACGAAGCTTCTCACTCGACTTTCGAAAACCGTCTCCCCAACCATTTTGTATGTCATAACTGCAGCAGGAATCAAAGTTGCCACGGTGACAATCAATATTCTGTTGTGGATGTTTTTGGATTTCTGATTATCGAGAAATGCGATAGGACGGAATTTCAAGAACTTCACACCGAGATAAGTGGCTATGCAAATGAATACGGAGTTTATGTAGAACAGGTAGAAGGCACCTATGAAATAACTGAAATTGAGGGTTGCTATGCCAAAGCCTGCGGTGCACAGTGGCGGCATCAGCGCGGTGGCTATTGCGACACCAGGTATCACGTTGCCCTTTCCACCGGTTGCCTGCGCAACGATACCGGCAGCACCGCCGAAGAACGCTATCAGTACATCATAAAGCGTCGGTGAAGTTCGCGCAAGTAGTTCAGACTGAGCCTCGCTCAGCGGTGATATGACAAAGTAAATCGTTGCCGTCAGCACACTTATACCAGCAGCCACGGCAATGTTCTTTGCCGACCTTTTCAACAAAGCCATATCATTGATGCCTATGCCGAGTCCCAGACCGAGAATAGGATCCATGAGTGGAGATACGAGCATTGCGCCAATTATAACCGCAGTGGAATTGACATTTAGTCCGAGTGATGCTATGAAAATCGCAAAGACAAGCACCCACAGGTTTGCGCCACGGAAAGAAACGCCGCTCTCTATCCGCTCAATAGTCTCATGCTCGTCACTCTTGTCGGGCATCATGTTGAAATACTTCTTTGCAATCTCCTTTGTCCTGTTTATATCAAAATTCATGGTTTATAAATAAATTTATTAAAATGCAAACCTAATGCTTTCATTCCAACCGTCTGCCATTCCAATATGCTTCGGGTTCTCCCTCAGAATTTCTCCTTATCTCGATTGTTCCACCCAACCATTCCGTAAACGGCAGTTCGCCGGAAAACGTGTAGCATTCCTTAACCACACCGTCCGACAACTCCACGACGGCATTGTTGAGTATCCGCTCATTGCACACGTCAACTTCATGTGCTGCGACTCTCCTAACGTCTCTCATCAGCAGGTTTCATTTCAATCGTTGCATCCCTGTCAAGTTTCACAGCAGTGTCCTTCCTTTCCTCCGGTCCTCCACCAGCACCTGCAGGTGGCATATCTTTGTTGTCTGTCAATTTTCCTGAGCGTTCACGGAAACGTATCAGACGCACGTTGCGTATTGAAACAAGTTGCAATGCCGTTGCATTCTGCTGCCTGTCCCTCGTGTTCATATAAAAGAAGCCCCTCACCTCCTTTATTCCGAGATGGCGGCTGTCCGCCACATCCACGGTATGGTGCATTGATCCGGAAAAATGCACAAAGTTAGATGCCACGCTGTCATTTCCGAACGTGACGGCGAGCATGGCGACACCATCCTGCATCCCAGTCTGGAAAATGAAGTCAGAGTCAAAGTTCAATATCATCCTGTCTCCCTTCTTATACGCACTGTCTGCAACTATCGTGAACGAGTAGATATTATAGGGCGGGTATGGCATAAGCACAAAAGAACGCTCTCCCAACCAGACATTGGCCGTGTCGGCATCAGACGTTATGGCGCCATAGCGGTTCACGTCAGCGGCCGACGCTCCGAGGGCGACGGCTTTCTTACCGAGACGCTCTGCCACATTTTCGTAAATATCGTGAAGACGGTCAGCATGTCGCGAGTAATATACCATGGAAGAATCAAACTGTGCCTGTGTGACATCATGCTTCTTGAACACCCCGAGCCGGTACAACAGGCGGTGGTACTCAACATTGCTGGCCACGGCAGGGTTGCTTTGCGCCATGCCGTCAGCGACATGCAGGTCGAGCAATATCTCCTCCATGTCACCGGGCTGTATCAAATTGTCCGGGACACCTGGCTTACATGCTATGAAAAAAATGCAAACCGGTAAGAAGAGCAATATTTCAGGAAGCCTTTTCATTTCTTCTTGCGTGAAAAACTTATGGAGGAGAGTTCCTTGCGGTAGAACAGCAGCAGCAACACGACACCGACGCTGATACAGGCATCGGCAAAGTTGAACACGGGACTGAAGAATATGTATTCGTCCCCTCCCACAAAGGGAACCCAATCTGGCCACGTTGTCTCTATCAGAGGGAAATAAAACATATCCACGACCTTGCCCATAAGGAACGGAGCATAACCACTGCCGAACGGCACAAGATAACTTGCGTATGCAGGAGACGAGGAACTGAAAATCAATCCGTAGAACATGCAGTCAATCATGTTTCCCATGGCTCCGGCAAGCACCATTGACAGGCACACTACATATCCCATGCGCGCGCCTTTCCTTACGACACGCGACAGGTAATATCCAATTACGGATATAGCCACCAAACGGAACACACTGAGCACCAACTTGTTGAAGAATGTCATGCCGTATGCCATTCCGTTGTTCTCTATGAAGTTTATCTTGAACCAGTCCGTAACGTCAATGACCTCGTGAAGCCGCATGTTGGTCTTGACCTCGATTTTAATAACCTGGTCTATAATCAACACCGCGCCAACGATTATTGCCGCAATGACAGCGGTACGTCTGCTGTCACTATGCATCTACTTGTCTCTTGCTTCCTTCGACTGCACGCTGAGTGTTGCGTGAGGTACCACGCGCAGACGCTCCTTGGGAATCAGCTCCCCGGTTATGCGATCGATGCCGTATGTCTTGTTCTCTATCCTGACGATAGCCGCCTCGAGTGCCACGATGAATTTCTGCAGCCGCCCTGCCTGCTGTATCAGTTCCTCCTTTGTCTGTGTGGCGCTGCCCTCCTCAAGAACTTTATAAGTTGGAGACGTGTCCTCAACGTCGTTGCCATCAGCATTCATCAGCGAGCGCATCATTTCATTATAGTCATGGCGGGCTGTTGCCAGTTTTTCATTTATTATGCCACGGAACTCCTCGAGTTCCTCATCGCTGTAACGTTTTTTGTCTGCCATAGTCATTAAGTGTTAACGTTGTTAATAAATCTATATCTTTTCAACCTTGATGTTCAGCACGAAATCATCAAAGTCTATCTCATTACCGTCATTGCCCGCAACTGTTATTTTGTCAGCAAGCACCTGCGAGGCAATGTATTCACCAAAGTTCTCCACAGCAGCATCGGTTGCCTCGCTGGGAGCGAGCGTGACGTTCACGCGGTCGGTTATCTCGAAACCACTGTCTTTCCTTATGTTCTGGATGCGGTTGATCAGTTCGCGCGCCATGCCCTCCTGGCGCAATGAGTCTGTGAGTTCAACGTCGAGAGCAACAGTGAGGTTGCCGTCGTTGCTGACAAGCCAGCCTGGAATATCCTCACTTACCACCTCCACATCGGCAAGTTCAACCGTAACACTCTCACCCTGCATGTCGAGCGTTATGTGACCATCATCCTCAAGACGGGCGATTTCATCCTGCTCCAATACAGCCATCTTTGCAGCAATGCCCTTCATAAGTTTTCCGAACTTCTTGCCCATCGTCCTGAAGTTGCACTTCACTTTTTTCACGAGAATGCCCTGTCCCTCAACGAATTGCAGTTCCTTGACGTTCACCTCGCTCAAAATCAGGTTTTTCACTGCCTCGATATGCTGACGCTGCACTTCGTCGACAGCAGGAATCATTATCTGCTGCAGTGGCTGGCGAACCTTTATATTGACTTTCCTCCTCAGGGCAAGTACTATTGAGGTTATCTTCTGCGCCATGCGCATACGCTCCATGAGCTCAACATCAGTTTCCCCAAAAGGTTCGGGGAATTTCGCAAGATGCACGCTCACCGCATCCTCACGCCGCGTGACGGCCATAAGGTCGGTATATAGTTGGTCTGCATAGAACGGAGCGAATGGCGCAAGCAGTTTCGAAACATTTTCAAGACAAGCATAAAGCGTCTGATATGCAGCAATCTTGTCCTTTGACATGCCCTTGCCCCAAAAACGTTTCCTGTTCAGGCGTACATACCAGTTGCTGAGATCATCATTGACAAACTTGTCAATCATACGCCCTGCCTTTGTAGGCTCAAAGTCACTCATCGCCTCATCGACACCAGTGATAAGCACGTTGAGTTCGGAAAGTACCCAGCGATCTATCTCCGGACGCTCGCGAACCGGTATCTCCGCCTGCGAATAGTCGAAGCCATCGACGTTGGCATAGCGACAGAAGAATGAGTATGTGTTGAACAGAGTTCCGAAGAACTTGCGCTTCACCTCCTCCACTCCGTTCGGGTCATATTTCAGGTTGTCCCACGGCTGGGTGTTTGTCATCATGTAGAAGCGCACGGCATCTGCGCCGTTCTTGTTTATCTCGGAGAATGGGTTAACAACGTTTCCTATGCGCTTTGACATCTTCACGCCCTTGGCATCAAGCACAAGTCCTGTGGATATAACGTTCTTGAACGCGACGCTGTCAAACACCATCGTTGCGATGGCGTGCAATGTGAAGAACCAGCCACGCGTCTGGTCGACTCCCTCATTTATGAAATCGGCGGGGAATGCCATTCTGCTGTCTATGGCCTCCTTGTTCTCAAACGGGTAGTGCACCTGTGCGTATGGCATGGAGCCTGAGTCAAACCACACATCTATCAGGTCTTGTTCGCGATACATAGGCTTTCCTGTATCGCTGACAAGCACAATGTCGTCAACGTATGGCCTGTGCATGTCTATGCGGTCATAGTTTTCCACAGAGTAGTCACACGGCACAAAGCCCTTGTCCTTCATAGGGTTGCTCTTCATTACGCCGGCGGCAACGCTCTTATCTATCTCATTGTAAAGTTCCTCAAGACTGCCTATGCACACTTCCTCGCGCGAGTCCTTGTTGCGCCATATAGGCAGTGGTGTGCCCCAGAAGCGCGAGCGCGACAAGTTCCAGTCGTTAAGGTTCTCGAGCCAGTTGCCGAAACGCCCCGTGCCTGTGGATTCCGGTTTCCAGTTTATCGTTTTGTTAAGTTCCACCATGCGGTCCTTGCATGCCGTGGACCGTATGAACCACGAATCGAGCGGATAGTAAAGCACAGGCTTGTCTGTGCGCCAGCAGTGCGGATAGTTGTGGACATGCTTCTCTATCCTGAATGCCTCGCCAGCCTGCTTCATCTCGACGCAAAGCACTATGTTGAGGTCTTCAGCCTTTGCTGCGGCCGCCTCATCATATTTCCCGTTGGCATTGAACTCCGGTGCATACGCATTCTTCACGAAATCGCCCTCGTGCCTTGCATACAACTCCGGCCTCATGCACTTCCCGACAAACTCATCTGCCAGTTCCCCGCGCATGTAATATTTTCCCTGAAGGTCGACCATAGGGCGTGTCTCGCCATCGCGCGCCACCATGAACAGCGACGGTATGCCGGCAGCCTTTGCCACTTTCTGGTCATCCGCGCCGAACGTAGGTGCTATATGAACTATACCCGTTCCGTCCTCTGTAGTAACATAGTCTCCGGGAATGACGCGGAACGCCTCTTCCTCCATCTCAACGAACATGTCGCTTCCTACGGAGAACACGCTGTCGCTACGCTTATCCGCCGCCGCCCTGACAAACTCCGGTGAGTTGGCGTCGAGTTTCTCAAGCGGTTTCACCCACGGCATCAGCTGTCTGAACCTCATTCCAACAAGGTCAGACCCCTTGTAATGCCCGATGATGCGGAATGGTATCACCTTGTCTCCCTGCTTGTACGCCTCGAGGTCGAGATACTCCCCGTCGGGGTTTAGGTAGGCATCCACTCTTGCTGCCGCCATTACGGCAGAAATTTTCTCACCATTGTATGGGTTGTATGTCTGCACACATACATAGTCAATCTTCGGCCCAACACACAATGCGGTGTTTGAAGGCAGCGTCCATGGCGTGGTGGTCCATGCAAGGAACACCGGCCTGCCCCACTGCGTCATCTCAGGCCGTGGGTCGGTTATGTCGAACTGAGCCGTCACCGTGGTGTCCTTGACGTCACGGTAGCAGCCTGGCTGGTTGAGCTCGTGGCTCGACAGTCCGGTGCCTGCCGCAGGCGAATATGGCTGAATGGTGTATCCTTTATATAACAGTCCTTTATTATATAGTTGTTTCAGCAACCACCACAGCGTTTCTATGTACTTGTTGTCGTAAGTGATGTACGGATTGTCAAGGTCAACCCAGTAACCCATCTTTTCCGTCAGCTCTCGCCATTCGGCGGTGAACTTCATCACATTCTCGCGGCATTTGGCATTGTATTCCGACACCGAGATATATTTTTCCGAGTCGTGGTTGTTTATGTCGGCCTTCGTTATACCGAGTTCTTTCTCAACCCCCAGCTCGACCGGCAGCCCGTGTGTGTCCCACCCTGCCTTGCGATGCACCTGGAAGCCTTTCATCGTCTTGTACCTGTTGAAGGTGTCCTTTATGGCGCGCGCCAGGACATGGTGTATCCCAGGATGTCCGTTTGCCGAAGGCGGGCCTTCGAAGAAAACAAACTGCGGGCAGCCCTCACGCTCTTCCACCGAGCGGCGGAACATGCCATTACTGTTCCATTTCTCCAGTATATCCTCGTTTGTTTTCTGTAGGTCAAGCCCACCATGCTCAGCAAATTTCCCTGCGGCGGCAGCCTTATCGTTTTTTTCCATATATTGTATTGTCCTTTTATCAAAAACAAAGTTGCGTTTTTAAGACGTGCAAAGTTAAGCAGAATAATCGACACTGCCAAAATTTTTCTTTCAAATGTTACTCTGGCTGCACATCGCACAATGCCTTTACAACAAGTGTGTACACGAAATAAAATTCGAGCAATGCCTGTCATTTAATTACACATAAGACCGCATTTCACGCAGGGTAGAAATCCTTTCCATAATCAACCAATCTGCAATTACGCCGTGTTTGCTCCGTAAAAACGCCGTGTTTGCTCACCAATTACGCCGTGTTTGCTCACCAATTACGCCGTGTTTGCTCACCAAATACGCCGTATTTGGTTGATGAAAGATAACGAAACGCGAATTGAGGAAACAAGAAATAAAAGCCATATAACATTGATTAATGTTTGAATGCTTGTGAGTTTGAAAAAAATCTGCTAACTTTGCAAGCGAAAGCAGCGTTCCGGCTCTGTCGCTTGTGCCGCCCCACGGCAATGGTACAAGAGGAAAGTCCGGGCAGCACAGGGTGCCCCACTTCCGAAAATAGAAGTTGCTGGCAACAGCAAGCAAGGGCAGAAGAGAATGACCGCCGTGTCACGGCCATTTATGGTTGTGACACGGCAAGGGTGAGAAGGTGGTGTAAGAGACCACCGGGCGGCGGGTGACCGTCCGCGCCGTGCCCACTGGGGGCTGCAAGTTCATGTAAACCGTCGTTGAGGGTTGCCCGCCCGACTTACTCCGACGGAGGGTAGAACGCTTTAGGTGCGGGGCGACTCGCATCATAGATAGATGACAGGCACTGCGGGCTGCAATGCCCGCAGAACGGAACCCGGCTTACAGGGACACTGCTTTCTCTTTGTGAAACATCGTATCTAACAATAAAATTAAGTTCATGGAATTACCCGATTTTATGTCATACTCGGATAAATTCTCCAACGGGGAGTTTATCGACAAAGTGCAGCGCATTGCAAAGCGCGCGGGAAGTAAATTGGTTTATGGTTCGCTCCTGCTCTACTATACGATACAGAGCGACAAGGTGTCCCGCAAGGACAAGGCGATTATCATTGGCGCGCTGGGCTATCTGATCAGTCCGCTCGATGTCATACCGGATGCGATACCCATTGCGGGACTTGCCGACGACATGGCAGTGCTCGTGTATGTACTGAAGAAAATGTGGTCAATCATTTCCGATGATGTGCGCGAGAAGGCAAAGAACAAGATGCGTCAGTGGTTCGATGATGACGAGATGGAAGATGTTGACGACATCATCAACGACCACGAACATTATACCGAAGGATAACCCTTTGTAAATTAAGTAGACGGCCTGACGAAATTAAAATCGCCATGCCATCATGGACTGTGATGGCATGGCGATTTTATATTTGCAGTCAGTCAAACCCGTACGCCTGCTTGCAACGATGGTCAGAACCTGTATCCGAGAGTTAAAAGAACCTGATGGCGTTTGTTGTTGACGGTTGTCACGTCCGGGACATTGTTATAACTCATCGTCTCCCCTGTGACGCTGTTCGTCAACGTCTTGCTGCTTCCGGAATATTCCATGAACGGGTGGAACTCACCATCCTGCGAGCTATATTGATATGCCAGGTCTATGTTCGTTCTGCCCACCTGATAGCCAATGCCGAAAGTGACGCGGTTTGTCGATTTCCAGTTGGTATAGTCGGTCGTTGATGAATAGTATGACCCTGGCGACCACACAGTGCCGTCCTTGTATCCGTTCTCGTTATACATGGCGCTGACATAGTTGTAACCGACACGCAGCGCGAGTTCCGGCACCGGTTTGTATTCTGCACCTAGTTTCAGAGTGCTTACACCCTTCAGCGAATACTCCGTGTTGTCGTTCATGGCATAGTCGGAAGAACTTGAGTCGTAATATGTGTCATTCCACCAGTCATATCCCTCGCCGTCGATTATGCGGTTGTCAAGCTTGCTATAGTCAGCATATTCATACGAAGCGCCGAGCGCGAGAAAGTTCCCCACGGTGTGTCCGAGTGAGATGCCGAACTTCCACGGAGTGTTGAACCTGAAATCATATTTGTCGTTCGACCTTCCATTGTCGTACGCTCCATATTTGGTGTTGTTGCTGAGTGTGGTGTAGTTCTCAGTTTTCAGGTCGTAGAACGTCGGTGTTGAGACATAAAGCCCGATGCGGAAAGGCGAGACTTCAACAGGGCGGAAGATTAGTCCGAACTTCACGTCGAAACCAGTTCCTGTGATTTGTCTGTCATCGCCTATCAAGATGTTGCCGTCTCCTATAGCCTCTGAATACTCGCTGTAATTCTTATAGTGTACGTCATATACGCCGAATGTCAACCCGAGGAACACGCGGTCGTTTATGTTTCCGCTGATGTTGAAGTCGTATTCGCCTACATATCCCTTGTTGGCACGGTTCATTGCGTAACCCGTGGCATCGTATGGGTTGAAGTCGAGTACGGTCTTGCCGTTTTCCTGTATTTCGCGTGTCAGCAGTCCATTGTAATAGAGGTAGTCTATCTGACTGTACGTCGGTGCGTCATAGCCTTGCGAGTCGAACCCCCGGATGCCTTTGTCGAGACTTCCGTGTGGATAGAACACTTCGTCGGCCTGTTTAAGGTATGACAGTTTGTTCTGCGACGCGCCGTTAAGCCGGCCCGCAGCCTTTAGGATATAGTTGAAATCGCGGCTCTTGTGGTAGTTGAATGCGAAGTTGAGGAACGACGACCTGCCCGACCTTGCACTGTACACGAAGCCTGCCTGGTCGAAACTTGCATGTGACGTGCTGCCAAAATCAAACTTTGAAGCGTCCTGCTGACTCATGAAGCCAGCGGAGATACTGGCAACGGAACGGCGGAAAAGCCCCACGCCAGCAGGGTTAGTGGATATTGTGGATATGTCTGCACCTAGTGCCTCCATCGCGCCGCCCATACCGACGTAGCGTGCCGTACCGTTTAGGTCCTGCGTTCCAGTGTTTGCATTCTCGTATGTCTCCTGAGCCGTTGCCGGCAAGGAGCATGCGATTGCCAAAGCGGCATAAACTAATTTCTTCATGGTTGAATGTATTTCTATTTTCAAAAACTACTGTATGTTACTTCTATCTCCGGCCGCCGAAGTGGCCACCGCCACCTCCGCCGCTGCGGCCACCGCCCCCGAAAGAGCCTCCGCCGCCCCTTGACGAGCCACGGCTCACACCGCTGTTGAACGAGCCACGGCTGCTGTTGACAGAATTGTTGTTGCTCTCCCTCCAGTTGTTGTTTCTCGTGTTGTAAGACCCGTTGCGGTCAATCCTCTGATGGCCTGAGTATGTGTTGCGGTTTGTCCTTCCGTTGATGTTATCTGTTGAAAATGATGACGGACGGCGGCCACTGAACGAGTTTCGTCTGCCACTGAAAGAACCACGCCCGGTCCTTGCGGAAGACATGTCTGTGCGCCTGCCTGAGAAACCGCCGCGATGTCCCCTGCCGTATGAACCCGTGCCACGCCCCGCGATGCCTGTGCCGTTGTTGTAATAGTAATATCCGCCATACCACGGATAGTAGCCATATCCATAGCCATACCAACCACCATAATACCACGGGTCGTACCAGCCGTAATACGGTCTATACCATCCATAATAATACGGATAGCCATATCCGGAATAGCCGTACCAGTAATCATACCATCCCCATCGCGACCAAAGGTAAGGGTTGTAATAATATGGTGTATAGTAGCCAGGATACCAAGGGTCAATCCATTGATAGCCGTCGAAACGCTTCATGCGGCGGCTGTATTCGTATTCGTTTTCACCGTCACCGTCATACTGTGAGCAAACGCTGTCGCTGTCCTCGCTCCCGGGATGGAACTCGATTATATCGTTGCCAACAGAATCCACGTCTATCATTTCGTAGTAACTGTTGCCCGGATGTCTGTTGTACTCATCCACATCTCTGTCCGAACCAGAATGGTAACCGGCATAGCCATTTCTCTCATAAACAGGTTGACGCACGTTCTGCTCACCCGAATTCTTCTTCGGCGTGAAATAGAGATCGTCGCTCTGCGCCTGCATGGCTATAGGCAGCAGACCTGCAATGATTGTGATAAAAATATACTTTTTCATATCCAGTTCTATTATGTTTTGTCTGTATTATGTAAGTTACAATAACGTTACATTTGCAAAAATATAATGATTTACGATGCAAATATAGGGAAAAACCCTAAACGATGATAGGTTTTTCCCTATTTTTTGTAAATTTGCAGACGTAATTTAACGTTTGACAATAAAAAAACAATTTAATATGAAATACACGGAGGTGGTTTTTGAATTTTATGATGAGGACGGGGCGGGCGTTGACGATTCCCACCTGCTTCACACGGCACGCGACATAACAGCATCGCTTGCCGGGTCTGTCGGATTCGAGAGTTTCATAGAGACAGACAATGGAATCAAGGGCTACATACCAGAAACGATGTTCCATAAAAACGCACTCGACGAATGTCTTGAAAATTTCCGCGTTGGTAACATTACGACAAAGTACTCATACCGCGAGATGGAAGACAAGAACTGGAATGAGGAATGGGAGAACGTGGGATTTGAGCCTATTAACGTGGATGGCAAATGTGTAATACACGACACCTCGCACACACCGGACATTCCTATTGGCGTGATTGACATTGTGATTGACGCGCGGCAGGCTTTCGGCACAGGAAACCATGAGACAACAAGAATGATTGTAAGCAAAATCCTCGGAATGGAAATGCGTGGGAAACACCTTCTCGACTGTGGTTGCGGAACGGGTATCCTGTCGATAGTCGCAGCAAAGTCTGGAGCAGAACGGGTGACGGCATACGACATAGACGAATGGAGCGTTGAAAACACCATTCACAATGCCGAACTTAACGGCGCAGGCGAAAAGATAGAAACTTTTCTTGGCGATGCCAACGTGCTGACGCATGTTTCAGGTGTTTTCGACATAATAACCGCAAACATCAACCGCAACACACTGATTGGCGACATGCCAAAATTCAAGGAGGTTCTGGCATCTGGTGGCACGATGATACTCAGTGGGTTCTATGAGGACGACATTGAAATGATAACCAACGAGGCTGTAACGCTCGGACTTGTTTGCGAAGGGAAAAGAGTTGAGAACGGGTGGGCGATGATTGTGCTCAAGTAGCCCTTGCATTCAGTCTATGGTAAGTTGCTGCAGGTCATAGTAACTGCCGTTGTAAATGTCCAGGTCAACATTGCCACTGATGCCAGGCAGCCTGCCGGCATCGGTGTGCTGCCAGAATTTCCATGGACCACCATACTCCACATTGTCAACATAATAGTGTGCTATCCAGTACGGATAGTCATCGAACACGGAGGCATCAAGATATTTGGTCTTGAACTTGTAGTAGGTATATATTATCGGTTTCACGTGGTAATGATCCTCGACTATATGAAGCCATGTCAGCACGTCCTGCTGGAAATCCTCCACAGAGACGGTCTTGGGCTTGTGTTCCACATCAAGTACAGGCGGCAAGTCGCCCTCCAGGAGTTTGACGTTATTTAGGAAAAACTGTGCCTGCTCGCGTGGACTTGAATTATTGCTCCAGAAGTGATAAACCCCACGGATGAAACCGTGTTCCCGCGCATTGTAGAAATTTGCACTGAAATTTTTATCAACACGCGAGGAGCCCTCTGTGGCTTTCATAATGACGAACCTCACCGGATAACCCTGTATCGTGGCATCCTGCAGTTCCCTCCAGTCTATGTGTCCCTGATAGTGGCTTATGTCTATTCCGTGTATCTCGTAGCCTTCAGGGTAATCTGTCTCACCGTAGATTGCCCTCCAGCGGAAACTGTATGGACTTATGAAGAAATAATAGAAAGCGGCAATGTATGCCACGACGACAACAAAACCACCGAGCCACCGCACCCATGCGGGCAGTCGCATGAATACGGATTTCCTCTTTCTGTGGTATCGCCTTTTCCTTGTCATTATGCCCGTCAGTGATACAGTATGTGATTGGGAGACTTGCCCAGCCACATACTGCAAGAATCATTTCTTCCCTTGTTCGAGCAATAACGTCATCGTTGGTCTGTCGCAAACTTCCCTGGGCCCCCAGAACTGTATCGGTCCCGGATATACGAAACATGTGTTCATGGCCCATTCGCCTCTCTGCTCGGCGAAGGCTTTGTACGGTTCTCCATCGAGATCAACGAGAGCCTTGCGAATCACCGGCCTCATCTTGCCGTTGCGCCGCTCCATGTTCATCATCATTGTGATGGGCACTCCACCGGCGCTCCATTCCTCCGCCGGGGCGGTGGTGTTCTTCACCACTGCCATGTATCCGGTCTTTCCGTTGGCAATTAGTTGTGCCGCGCTTGCCCCGAGTGCATAGCAATAGTCTGCATCGAAGTTGGAAGGTGCGGCGCACCGTCCTTCGTAGCCGAAGAAATGATGCAGCGCTGCGAATTTGCCGTTGAACATTCCTGTCTTGCGCCACCGTTCAAGTTTCGTTGCAACCATTGACGAGAGCAGTTTCTCAGTCTCTATCAGACTGACCATCACGTTACCGTGTGGGTCGCGGTCGAGTGCCAGTTGATGTGCCACGCTCGTTGGAAGCGAGTTGAACACGGCGAGGTTCTCATCCGACAGTTGTTGTTTCACGAAGTCTATCTGCTCAACGCGGCATATGAAGTTTGCCCCAGGCATCGAGAGAATGTCGTTCAGTTCGGCAATTAGTTTCTTTATCGCCGGGATGAATTCTATAAGCCCCTCCGGTATTATCACCGTGCCGAAGTTGTCACCTTTCTCTGCTCTTCGCGCCACAGAGTTCGCTATGTATGTCACCACATCATCGAGTGTGAGATCCTTCGCCTCCACCTCTTCCGATATAAGGCATATATTGGGCTGCGTCTGCAGTGCGCACTCGAGTGCAATATGCGAGGCCGACCGCCCCATCACTTTTATGAAGTGCCAGTATTTCCGTGCCGAGTTGCAGTCTCGTTCAATGTTCCCGATGAGTTCCGAATATGTCTTGCACGCCGTGTCAAAACCGAAAGACGTTTCAATCTGTTCATTCTTCAAGTCGCCGTCGATTGTTTTCGGACAGCCAATGACCTGAATACCGTAATTCCTTGCTGCATAATACTCTGCAAGGATACATGCGTTTGTGTTCGAGTCATCCCCGCCAATTATTACAATCGCCTTTATATCGAGTTCGCGTAATATCTCGAGCCCCTTCTCAAACTGCTCCTCCTTGTCCAGTTTAGTACGTCCGGAGCCAATCATGTCAAAACCACCGGTGTTTCGGTATTCATTGGCAAATTCTTCTGTGATTTCGATATATTTATGTTCCAGAAATCCGTCAGGGCCAAGTATGAAGCCATACAGCCTGTTCTCGGGGTTTAGTTTCTTGATGGTTTCGAGGAGTCCTATTATGACATTGTGACCGCCTGGAGCCTGACCTCCGGAGAGCATAACTCCCACATTCATCCTTTCAACCTCTTCACTGTCACACTCTTCAAACTCTATGATTGGCATTCCGTATGTGTTAGGGAAAAGAGTCCTTATTTCTTTCTGATTGTCAACACTTTGAGTTGGTTTTCCCTCCTTAATCCTTACAGCTCCGTGGAGAACATTTGGCACTTTTGGCAAATAAGCAGCACGCGCCTGCTGTAGAACATTCTTTTTCATCTTAACAAGAAATTAATAAATTAATGTCTATCCTTTTACCTATAATCTAAATACGAATGCAAAAATAATGTTTTTTTTGACAACGAGAAAGAAAAAACATCTAAAAAAAACTTATTTCGCTTTTTTTCTTGATAAAACGCTTGCACATTTTGAAATAATAACTACATTTGCAATAACGATATAACAGTAGGAACAAATTTAACATAGAAAGGAGCATTGGTTTATGACAAACAAAAGAGAATTGAAAAAGATGATTAACGATGTCTGCAATGACTTGTTTGCAGAGTGCATCGCTTATTCATTATACAATGGCAAGGCCGACAACGAGAACGTAAACTCTATTCTCAAGTCAATAATAAGAATTAACAGCGACTTCGTAAAAAGGATTTCACACCTGGAACCTGGAATGGAGGCAAAGACGTACTACAACAAGTTACGCAGTGACTTCGACAAGAGCATAAACGAGGTCATTGACAATATATGCAACTTAGGATAAAGGTAAGAATTAAGAATGATAGAGAAACTCTGCAGGTGGATATTATACAGACGTATGGGATGGAAAAAGGATGTTTCCGAAATCCATCCAGACAAATACATAATATGCCTTGCGCCGCATACCAGCAACTGGGACTTCCTGATAGGCCAGCTATACATGAGAGCCGAGGGGATGAAAATCAATTTCATGATGAAAAAAGAGTGGTTTGCCGGGCCACTCGGCACGTTCTTAAAGAATATAGGAGGCATCCCGGTTTGGCGGAACAAGAAGTCAAGCCTGACTGACAATCTCGCGGAGACGGCCCGGAACGAGAAAACATTCAGCCTATGCATAACACCGGAGGGAACACGCTCGAGGAATCCAGAATGGAAAAAGGGCTTCTACTTCATTGCAAAGAAAGCCGGGATACCGATACTGCTATATGCCGTTGACTATCAAAAGAAACTGATCAGATGCACGAAAACAATCGTGCCGGACGGCGATGTGGAGGCACAGATGCGCGAGATAAAACTTTACTATAAGGACATAAAGGGTAAGCGGCCGGAACTTTTCAGCATAGGAGCGGTGTCATGAAGAAGAATTTGCTATATGTTGTCATTGCAACATCATTGCTCGCAGGCTGCGGCTCTCACAGAAGGACTGTCAACTATCCTACGGACGTGGATATGGTTCACGGCATACCGTCAGATACAGAGCCCACGACTGGTGCGTCAAAACGCGAATATGTGAACAGGAAATCCAACTGGGGAGTGGAATACAATGGCGAGCAATGGGTGAGGAACATGTCAAAGCCAATACACATAACCGAAGGACTTGCCAACCGGCATCTGTCAGTTACACCAAGCCACGGCAGATACTACGACATGGGAAAGGGCAGGTGGAAGTGGCAACGGCCAGAATTGTTCTGCACCACAGAGGACTTGTTCACACAGACAATAGTAGTCCCGTACCTTATACCGATGCTCGAGAACGCAGGGGCAACGGTGTTCACATCAAGGGAGCGTGACTGGCAGCGCAATGAGGCCATAGTTGACAATGATGACCATACCCGGCAACCTTACTACACCGAGACAAACGACAACCACCCGTGGCATGACGCAGGTGTAACAGGTTTCGCATCGCGGAGCGGGGATTACATCAACGGGGAGAACCCGTTCGCGGGAGGCACTGTGAGAATGGCGCGAACGTCAAACAGAAGAAACCAAAGTCTAATAACCTACAAACCAGACTTCCCCGAAGAGGGAAGGTATGCAGTTTATGTGAGTTACGCCACAATGCCCAAAAGCGTTGACGATGCCGAGTATATAGTATATCACAAGGGCAAAAAGACCGTATTCCATGTAAACCAGAAAATGGGTGGCGGCACTTGGGTGTATCTCGGCACATTCGGCTTCGAGCAGGGATGCTCGCCACGCAACTGCGTGGTTGTCACCAACGTCAGCGACAGAAACGGCGTTGTGACCTCCGATGCCATCCGCTTCGGGGGCGGAATGGGCAACATTAGGCGCGGCGGCATGACAAGCGGACTGCCACGATGCCTCGAAGGCGCAAGATACAATGCGCAGTGGTCAGGAGCACCGGAAAGCGTTTACAACGCGAAGGAAGGGCAAAACGATTATGCCGACGACATAAACACGCGCTCGCGGATGACGAACTGGATAGCCGGCGGCTCATGCTATGTGCCATACATGCCGGGGCTGCGCGTGCCGCTCGAGCTCTCGCTCGCCGTACACAGCGACGCGGGCTTCCACAGCGACTGCTCGTCCGTGTTCGGCACACTGACAATCTGCACAACAGATTTCCACAACGGACTGCTCAACTCGGGAATATCAAGGAATTACTCTAAGGACTTCGCCACATCGCTTCTACATGATTCGAAACGAGACCTGAGCCACGCATTCGGCTCATGGACAGCACGCAAGCTCTACGACCGCAACTATTCGGAGAGCCGGCTGCCGGAAGTGCCGTCAGCGATACTCGAAACGTTGTCGCACCAGAGTTTCCCCGACATGAAATACGGGCAAGACCCGAATTTCAGATTTACATTCGCACGCTCCATATACAAGACTATCCTGAGATTTGTAACTGGTATGCACGACAGACCTTACACCGTTCAGCCACTGCCACCAGATGCCTTCAGCATACAATTCGTAGGCACAAACCGCATCAGGCTGAGATGGAGACCGGTGAACGATGCGCAGGAACCATCGGCAAGACCAACCTCATACATCCTTTACACATCTGTTTCCGGAGGCGAGTTCGACAACGGGCAGCCCGTCAGCGGCACATCATGCCAGATAGAACTGCAACCCGGCATCCTTTACAGTTTCCGCGTCACGGCAGTCAACAAGGGCGGCGAGAGTTTCCCAACCGAACAACTGTCCGTTGGCTGCCATGAAGGAGCGACACGGACAGTGATGGTGGTTAACGGATTCAACAGGCTTTCATCGCCGGCAATACACGAAACGGAGAGCGAGCAGGGCTTCGACATGGCTGCCGACCCCGGCATAACATACGGCCCGACGGCTGGCTGGTGCGGTGAACAGACAGCCTTCGACAAGAGCAACATAGGAATCATAAGTTCCACGGGATTGGGGTTCAGCGGAAACGAACTGCAAGGCAAATTCATAGCCGGCAACGACTTCAACTACGCCACCACCCACGCTGAGGCAATTTTGTCGGCAGGGAGATACAACGTGGCAAGTTGCTCGGCAAAGGCCGTGGAGAACGGAGACGTGAATATCGACAATTACTACTGCATAGACCTGCTGCTCGGACTTGAGAAAGACGACGGACACTCGCTCGTGCGGTATAAGTCGTTCAGCAGCAAGATGCAACGGCTGCTGACAGAATACACACGCAGCGGCGGGCGGCTGCTCGTGAGCGGGTCATACATTGGATCTGACATGGCAACAGATGCCGAGAAGGATTTCCTTGGCAGCGTTCTGAAGGTAAGCAACAACGGCGAGACACCGCCACGGCATTACACCGCCGTAACCGGCATGGGCATGTCATTCGACATCCACCGCACGCTGAACGAAGACCACTATGCCGCCACGTCGCCGGATGTGCTGCACCCGGTAGGCTCTGCCTTCTGCGCTTTGCTTTACGGAAACGGGCGTGCTGCCGGCGTGGCATACGACGGGCGCGACTACAAGTCGTTCGTCATGGGCTTCCCGTTCGAGTGCATAACATCACACTCAAAGCGAAACGCCGTTATGCGCGGCATACTGTCATTCCTTATGAAGGATTAGAAACAGTCTTCGTTAAAGATAATAAACAAACAAAGATAGCGACAATGAAAATAAAGGCAAACGCTTCCGGGACAAGAAGCATCGAGGTGACGGACGAACACCTGCATACAATCGAAAAATACACGCTGCTCAAGAACCTCGTTGACAGCAACGGCATTGTGGATGAAACAGTCCTCGACAAACTGAAACTTAACGTGCGGTCAATACTCGGGTCACAGCAAACGGCAGACAAAAGTCTGCTCGACCTTTGCCTTGACGTAATCTACAACCCATACATGAAGGCTTTCGGACTGAGAAACCTCGTGCTGCTTTACATAGAGCAGAAAAACGAAGGGGAGGAAGAGCAATAACAGAAATGCCACGACTTTCCGATTTTCTTCCCACAACTAAGAAAGAAATGCAACTCCACGGATGGGATGTCGCAGACGTGATACTGTTCTCCGGCGACGCATACATAGACCACCCTTCGTTCGGAGTGGCTGTGATAGGGCGCGTGCTGCAGAGCAAAGGCTACCGTGTGGCCATCGTCCCGCAGCCTGACTGGCACGGAGACTTCCGCGACTTCAAGAAACTGGGGCGGCCACGGCTGTTCTTCGGCATATCGCCGGGATGCATGGACTCGATGGTGAACAAATACACTGCCAACAAAAGGCTGCGGTCTGAAGACGCATACAGTCCCGACGGACGGCACGACTGCCGGCCAGAATATCCGACGGTGGTATATACCAAGATCCTTAAAGAACTGTACCCCGGAGTGCCGGTCATACTCGGAGGAATTGAGGCATCACTGAGGAGACTGACACACTACGACTACTGGCAGGACCGGCTGCGACGCTGCATACTGTGCGACAGCGGCGCCGACCTCCTGAGTTATGGCATGGGGGAAAAGACCATCGTGCGCATTGCGGAGGAAATTGAGGCTGGAAAGCACGTCAGCGAACTGCGCGACCTGCCGCAGACTGTGTTCATCGCAAGGAAAGAGGAAATACCCGGAGGCATAAACAGCGATGACATAGTGCTGCACTCACACGAGGAATGCCTGCAAAACAAAAAGGCGGAGGCCGAGAACTACATGCACATAGAGGAGGAATCCAACAAAATGCACGCGCAGAGGCTGATCCAGAAGGTTGGAAACCTGTATGCCGTTGTGAACCCGCCATACCCGCCTATGACGACCGAGGAGCTCGACGCATCGTTCGACCTGCCATACACTCGCCTGCCACACCCAAAATACAAGAACAAGCGAATACCGGCATACGAGATGATAAAGCACTCCGTCAACCTCCACAGAGGTTGTTTCGGTGGCTGCGCGTTCTGCACCATATCGGCACATCAGGGCAAATTCGTCGTGTGCCGCTCGAAAGAGAGCGTTATGAAAGAGGTGGAGGAGGTCGTGAAATTGCCTGACTTCAAAGGTTATATTTCCGACCTTGGCGGCCCGTCAGCCAATATGTATGGTATGCACGGACGCAACCTGAAAGCATGTGAGAAATGCAAGCGTCCTTCATGTATCCACCCTGCCGTATGCGCCAACCTTGACACAAACCACTCGCGGCTGCTCGACATATACCATGCCGTTGATGCCGTGCCGCAGGTGAAGAAAAGTTTCATCAGCAGCGGGGTGCGCTACGACCTGCTGCTGCACAAGTCAAAGGACGAGAAGACGAACGAAGCGGCGCGGCAATACACACACGAACTGATTTGCAAACACGTCAGCGGACGCCTAAAGGTGGCACCGGAACACACGTCCGACGATGTCCTGCGACTTATGCGCAAACCGAGTTTCAAACTGTTCGACCAGTTCAAGCGCGTGTTCGACAGGATAAACCGCGAGGAGAACCTGCGGCAACAGTTAATACCTTATTTCATAAGCTCGCACCCAGGATGCCGCGAGGAACACATGGCTGAACTCGCAGTTATGACCAAGAAACTGAATTTCCACCTCGAACAAGTGCAGGACTTCACCCCCACCCCCATGACAATAGCCACCGAGACATGGTACACTGGCTACGACCCATACACCCTCGAAAAAGTATTCAGCGCCAAGACACCAAGGGAGAAACTCGCACAGCGGCAGTTCTTCTTCTGGTACAAGCCAGGGGAGAGGAGGAACATCGAGAGGGAACTGCGCCGCATCGGAAGACAAGACCTCGTGAAAGAACTGTATTCAAAAAAACACTGACCATTGGAATATTGCGTAAGTGGAAAAAAAGATGTAACTTTGCAGCCGAAAATAAAAAATAAGGTATTAAGGAATGATAACTCTTTCGAACATTGCAATACAATTCGGCAAGCGAGTGCTGTACAAGGATGTAAACATAAAGTTCACCAACGGCAACATATACGGCGTAATAGGAGCCAACGGAGCTGGGAAATCGACATTGCTTAAAGTAATCAGCGGAGAACTCGAGCCAAACAAGGGAAGTGTGGAACTCGGACATGGGGAACGTCTCAGCGTGCTTGACCAGGATCACTTCAAATATGACACCTACAACGTGATGGACACTGTGCTGATGGGGCATCAGCCACTGTGGGAAAACATCAAGGAACGCGAACGAATATACAACAAAACGGACATGTCCGAGGAAGACGGAAACCGGGCCGCCGAACTCGAGGAGCAATTCGCCGAGATGGACGGGTGGAACGCCGAGAGCGATGCCGCACAACTTCTGCAGAACCTCGGGGTGAAAGAGCCTAAGCACCAGAAAATGATGTCGGAACTGTCAAACAACGAGAAAGTGCGCGTGATGCTGGCAAAGGCATTGTTCGGACACCCTGACAACCTTCTGCTCGACGAGCCTACCAACGACCTCGACCTCGACACGGTGCAGTGGCTCGAGGAATACCTAAGCAACGTTGAACAGACGGTGCTCGTGGTGAGCCACGACCGCCACTTCCTCGATGCCGTGTCAACACAGACCGTTGACATAGACTTCGGAAAGGTGACAGTGTTCTCAGGAAACTACTCGTTCTGGTACGAGTCGTCACAACTCGCGCTGCGCCAGGCACAAAACCAGAGGCAGAAAGCAGAGGAGAAACGCAAGGAACTGGAAGAGTTCATACGACGCTTCTCGGCAAACGTGGCAAAGAGCAAACAGACAACGAGCCGCAAGAAAATGCTCGAGAAACTTAACATCGAGGAAATCCGCCCGTCAAGCCGCAAATATCCTGGAATAATTTTCCAGATGGAACGCGAGCCGGGAAACCAGATACTGGAGGTGCAAGACCTGAAGGCTGTGGATACCGACGGAACGGTGCTTTTCGACAAAGTCAACTTCAACATCGAGAAGGGAGAGAAAGTGGTGTTCCTGTCACACAACCCGAAAGCCATGACGGCTCTGTTCGAGATAATCAACGGCAACCGAGAGGCCGACAACGGTACATACAAATGGGGCGTTACGATAACTACGGCATACCTGCCGCTCGACAACACCGAATTTTTCAAAAGCGAACTTAACCTCGTGGACTGGCTGTCGCAATACGGCACGGGCAACGAGGTTATGATGAAGGGATATCTCGGCAGGATGCTGTTCAAGCAGGAAGAGGTGGAAAAAAAGGTCAGCGTGCTGTCCGGAGGAGAGAAGATGAGATGCATGATAGCGAGGATGCAACTGAAAAACGCGAACTGCCTAATTCTCGACACGCCAACAAACCACCTCGACCTCGAGTCGATACAGGCTTTCAACAACAACCTCATGCAGTTCAAGGGCAACATCTTGTTCGCAAGCCACGACCATGAATTCATAAACACCGTGGCCAACAGGATCATCGAACTGACACCGCACGGAACAATAGACAAACTAACCACCTACGACGACTATATCTACGACGAGCAGATAAAAGCACAGAGGGAGAAAATGTACTGACAACAAATTGGCACATTATTTGCAATACATGCTTATGACACCTTGCCGCAGGATTAATGTGGCAAGCGTGTCATACGCTTTATATTAACGAAACAATATCATCAGGACAATGGATAAGGACAAAAAGAAATTAGGAACAGAGAACGGGGAGCAGAAAGACGACTCCATGAATGAGGCATGCGGGCAGCCAATGGAAGACGAAACGGGGAACGATACCAAGGGAACACCCGACGGTGAAACTGCCGGGGAGGAGTGCTGCGATGAAAAATCACCGCTCGACAAGGCTATCGACGAGATAAAGGAACTGAAGGAACAAATGCTATACAAGGCCGCAGAGTTCGACAATTTCAGGCGCAGGACGATAAAGGAGAAGGCCGAGTTAATCCTAAACGGCTCCGAAAAGGCAGTAATGGCGGTGCTGCCTGTCATTGACGACATGGAGAGAGCCATCGAAAACGGAAAGAATACCGATGACCCACAGGTGCTGAGAGAGGGAATGGAACTGATTTACCAGAAGTTCATAAAGTCGCTCGCAAGCCTCGGTGTACAGAAAATCGAGACTGCCGATGCCGATTTCGACGTTGACTACCACGAGGCAATCGCAATGGTGCCAGGGATGGGCGACGACAAGAAAGGAAAGGTGCTCGACTGCGTGCTGACAGGATATAAGCTTAATGACAAAGTGATAAGACATGCCAAAGTGGCAGTAGGACAATAAACAGCATTACTCATGGCAAAGAGAGACTATTATGAGGTGCTTGGCGTAGACAAGAAAGCATCAGAGGACGAGATAAAAAAGGCATACCGCAGGATTGCCATAAAATATCACCCGGACCGCAACCCGGGCGACAAACAGGCAGAGGAGAAATTCAAGGAGGCCGCCGAGGCCTACGACGTACTGCACGACCCCAAGAAACGCCAGCAGTACGACCAGTTCGGCTTCAACGGACCGGCAGGCATGGGAGGCTTCGAGGGGTTCGGTTCAGGAGGCGGTTTCTCAATGGACGACATATTCTCAATGTTCGGCGACGTATTCGGCGGGCATGGGGGATTCGGTGGCTTCAGCGGCTTCGGGAGCGGAAGGGAATACCGCCAGCCGGCAAAGCACAGGGGCAGCGACCTGCGGCTCAAGGTGCGCCTGTCGCTTCAGGAAGTGGCAACGGGTGTCACCAAGAAGTTCAAGGTGAAGAAAGACGTTACATGTCCGCAATGCCACGGCTCCGGGGCAGAGAACGGCAGCGGCAGTGAGACATGCCCCACATGCCACGGCTCTGGCATGGAAGTGCGGACACAGCAGAGCATATTCGGTGTCATGCAGACGCAGACCGTGTGCCACACCTGTGGAGGCGAGGGAAAAGTTATAAAAGACAAGTGCCGGAAATGCGGAGGCTCGGGAGTCGTCAAGGGTGAAGAGGTCGTGGAAATATCAATCCCCGCAGGAGTAGCCGAGGGAATGGTTGTCAACGTGCCGAACAAGGGCAATGCCGGCAGGCGGAACGGAATAGCCGGCAACATACAGGTGCTGATAACCGAAGAGCAGAACGACACGTTTGTAAGGGACGGCAACGACCTGATTTACAACCTGCTGCTTGACTTCCCTACTGCTGCAATGGGCGGAAACGTGGATATACCGACCATAGACGGCTCGAAAGTAAAGATAAAGATTGAACCAGGCACACAGCCCGGAAAGACACTGCGGCTGAGGGGCAAGGGGCTGCCGGCCGTAAGTGGATATGGCAGCGGAATGGGCGACATTGTGGTGAACATAAGCGTGTATGTGCCTAAGACACTGACACGCGACGAGAAGGAAATGCTCGAGAAAATGCAAGGCAGCGACAACTTCAAGGGAGACAGTTCCACAAAGAAAAGCATATTCGAGAAATTCAGGAACTACTTCTCCTGATTTTTCGTTTTGCCAAAGCGGCATCCGAAAAATGCAAAACCACAGTCCCGCCGATTGCATACAAGACAGCAATTAAAGCGGAATTGCAATGCAAAATCGGCGAATTTGCAGACCAAAAACGGCGAGTTTGCAGACCAAAATCGGCGAATTTGCAAGCTGGCAAAATATTAAACGGAAGGCAACAGGACATTAAATGCGAGCCTTATGGGCACAAACAGCAATACAATATTATGACATACGAGGAAACTGTGCAGTACCTGTACGACTCGGTACCAATGTTCCAGAACGTCGGTGCCGCAGGATACAAGGAGGGACTGCAAAACACTATGACGCTCGACGAGCATTTCGGACACCCGCACCGCATGTTCCGGACAATACACATTGCCGGAACAAACGGGAAGGGGTCATGCTCGCACACTATAGCGGCAATGCTGCAGTGCGAAGGCTACAAGGTGGGGCTGTACACATCACCTCACCTCGTGGACTTCCGCGAGCGGATACGCATCAACGGGGAGTGCATAGGTAAGGAGTATGTAGTCGACTTCGTGGAAAAGGAGCGGGCATTCTTCGAGCCGCTTCACCCGTCATTCTTCGAACTCACCACAGCTCTCGCATTCAAGTATTTCGCAGACCGGCGCGTTGACATTGCCGTGATTGAGGTTGGAATGGGCGGACGGCTCGACTGCACAAACATCATAAGTCCTGAACTGAGCATAATAACCAACATATCGCTCGACCACACGCAGTTTCTCGGTGACACGACGGCAAAGATTGCCAAGGAGAAGTCCGGGATAATAAAACGCGGCACGCCAGTTATAATCGGCGAGGCAGACAACCAGACGAGACCGGTGTTCGATGCAGTGGCAAAAGAGAAAGGCGCGCCCATAACATACGCCGAGGAGGGCAACTATGATGAATTCGATGACATTGAGTTTGAGCTGAAAGGCGGTTACCAGAACAAGAACCGCACGACTATACTCTGTGCCGCACGGCAACTCGGCATACCGCGCGCGTCAATAGCAAAAGGCATGGCAACAGTGTGCGAGGCGACCGGACTGAAAGGAAGGTGGCAGACGCTCGGCACCGAGCCGCTCGTTATATGCGACACGGGACACAACGCAGGGGGGTGGGAATATCTCGCCAAGCAGATACGGCAGGTGAAGTGCGGCACACTGCGCATAGTGTTCGGGATGGTTGACGACAAAGACATTGACACCGTAATGGCAATGCTACCGGAAAACGCCACCTACTACTGGACACAGGCATCAACGAAACGCGCCGTGAACTGCCGCGACATAATGGACAAAGGAAAGAGGTTGAATCTCGAAGGAACGCCCTACCCCAACGTTGACGCTGCCTACCGGGCAGCACTGGAAGAAGCGTCCCCTGCGGATTTCATCTTCGTTGGAGGCAGCAGTTACGTCGTTGCCGACCTGTTGTCTGGAGAAATTTAATGCATGACACCAAAATATAAATGATGGCGAATGCCTGAAGGTATGTCGCCATCATTTTTTAACGTATTTTTTAATACTTTCTATTGTAATTCTCAACTTTTTTTGCTTACTTTGCAAATAAGTTTACTAACCATCAAATTATTGAAGTGATGAAGAAAGACGAGACACAATCATTGTGTGGCCTGAAACGCTCAGACTTCCAGACCACGATAAACGGCAAGAACACCGATTTGTATATACTGAAAAACAGCGAGGGCAGTGAAGTAGCCATAACAAACTACGGAGGCGCCATTGTTGCAGTGATGATGCCAGACAAAGACGGGAACATGGCAAACGTGGTGCACGGATACAGCAGCATAGACGAAATGAAAGACAGCAAGCAGCCATTCCGCTCAACACTCGTCGGACGGTTTGCCAACCGCATCGGCAAAGGCACATTCCAACTGAACGGCAAGCATTACCAACTGCCTGTGAACTGCGGAGGCAACATGCTGCACGGGGGGAACGAGGGATTCCACAGACGTGTGTGGGACGCATTCCTGATGAATGACAACACACTGGTTCTGAACTACACATCACCCTATCTTGAGGAGGGCTTCACCGGAGAAGTGAAGACAACTGTGGTGTATAGCCTGAGCGACTCAAACGAACTTGCCATCGGGTATATGGCAACAACTAACAAAAAGACCATCATAAACCTGACAAACCATGCTTATTTCGCTCTTGATGGAACTGGCGGCACGGAGTCGTCGATAGACAAAATCGAGTGTGAGATAAATGCCGATTTCTACCTTCCGGTTGACAGCGACCTTCTGCCTACGGGCGAGATACTGAAGGTTGACGGCACGCCTTTCGACTTCCGCAAGGCAAAACCAATAGGACAGGACATAAATGCCGACAACGAACAGATACGTCGCGGCGGCGGATACGACCACTGCTTCGTACTGAACAAGAAAGAGGAAGGCGAACTGGCGTTGGCCGCACGCATAAAAGACCCGTGGACAGGACGCACGATGGAGATATATACCACGGAGCCGGGCATGCAGGTTTACAGCGACAACGAGGAGTGCTGCGGCGACGGAAAGTCATGCGGGACATTCCCACGGCGGTCTGCCATCTGCTTCGAGGCACAGCACTTCCCCGACTCGCCAAACCGCCCATATTTCCCGTCGGTGGTGCTGCGCCCGGGACAACAGTACAAACAGAAGACAATATACAGGTTCGGGGTGGAAGAATGACGATGACGGGATAGCAAAACGCACAATATGCGAGTGCACGCCACAGATAAAAACGGGGACATCACAGCCACAGCAGCAATGATGTCCCCGTCATATACAATGGCGCACGGGCATCCATAGCACCACCCATGTATCCCACGCTAAAACACACGCATAAAAGCATTTAACCAAAATAGGTCATTACAACACGGATTTTCCCATTCCGCATTGTCAACCCGTTCTCCCGGCTGCTTGCAGCCACTTGCCGGATATACATGCGCCATATATGCAAAAGGAGGAAAAAGAGTAAACACAAAAAAAATAAGTCCATAAAAATTACCTTATAAGCAAGTTTATTGTTAACTTTGCAGACAAATATATTTTACCATTTTATGGACTGGCTGATAAATCTATTTACTACAACAGACTCTGTTGCACACATCGTACTTTTGTACTCAATTGTAATCGCCACCGGCGTACTGCTCGGCAAGATAAAAGTCGGTGGCATATCACTCGGAGTCACTTTCGTACTATTTGCGGGAATCCTTGCAGGACATGTCGGCTTCACCGCGCCGTCAAACATCCTCACGTTCATCCAGGAGTTCGGCCTCGTGCTTTTTGTCTTTATGATTGGTCTGCAGGTTGGGCCAAGTTTCTTCGAGGGCTTCGGTGCATCAGGACTGAAACTAAATGCACTCGCAACAATAACAATCATACTCAACGTGGTCGTGATGTTTGCGTGCTATTTCATTTTCTTCGACACTTCAGACCCAAATAACCTTCCAATGATGGTGGGAACACTCTACGGCGCAGTTACCAACACGCCTGGTCTCGGTGCCGCCAACGAGGCTCTATACAGCGTGTTCACTGACGTGAAGCCACCACAGATTGCATCTGGATACGCATGCGCCTATCCGCTCGGTGTCATTGGAATAATAGGCTCCACTATACTCATAAGGTATATATGCAAGATTAAACTTGACAAGGAGGAAAAAGAGCTTGAGCACAACGAGAACGACAACGCCAACGTGAAGCCGCAAAAGATGCACCTTCAAGTGACAAACAAATCACTCGACGGCAAGCCACTGAAGCAGGTGCACCGCTTCCTAAACCGTGACTTCGTATGCACGAGAATATTGCACGAAGGACATGTCAGCATCCCGAACCGGGACACGATATTCCACATCGGCGACCAGTTGCTCATAGTTTGCGCGGAGGCTGACGCAGAGGCAATAACGGCTTTCATCGGGCCGCAGATAAACGTGGAATGGGAAAAACAAGACATGCCGATGGTAAGCAAGAGAATACTCATAACACGCCCGAACATAAACGGCAAGACACTTGTTGACCTGCACATGTCGAGGGTTCACGGTGTCAACGTAACAAGGGTGACGCGCCAGGGCATGGACATATTTGCCAGTGCCACACTGCCGCTGCAGGTTGGCGACCGCATAATGGTGGTTGGCCCGGAGGATGCCGTGAACCACGTTGCCGACATGATGGGCAACTCCATACGCCGGCTTGACGCGCCAAACATCGCAACGATATTCATCGGAATAATAATCGGCATATTGTTCGGCTCGATGCCCATCGCAATACCGGGAATGCCAATACCATTGAAACTCGGCATCGCCGGCGGCCCGCTCATAATAGCGATACTGATAGGCAGGTACGGCTACAAGGTTCACCTTGTTACCTACACCACTACATCGGCTAACATGATGCTGCGCGAAATAGGCCTCGTGCTTTTCCTCGCCAGCGTCGGCATAAAGGCCGGGGCTGGCTTCTGGAACACTGTTGCCGAGGGAGACGGCCTGCTGTATGTGCTCACAGGATTTTTAATAACGGTATTGCCCATATTAGTCACAGGCACTCTGGCACGCGTGAAATTCAAACTGAACTATTTCACAATAATGGGAATGATGGCCGGTACATACACTGACCCTCCAGCACTGGCATACGCCAACTCGACATGTTCGAAGGGCGCTCCCGCCGTTGGGTACTCGACAGTATATCCGCTTAGCATGTTCCTTAGGATCTTTACCGCACAGACCATTGTGCTGGTATGCTGCGGGCTGTGATGCAGGGCGAACGGAAATAACCATAGGATAAGAAATGATTTTATAATGTTAGATGAACTTTAAAAAACTTATATAAATAATACACGATGAGGAAATACTTTTTGATGATGACAATGGCGTTTGCCAGTACCGTGATGTTTGCACAAGGGGCAAAGAACATCAAGATAAACGAGGTGCTGACAAACAACATTGCCAGTCTGCAGGATGATGTCGGCAGACGCCTTCCATGGCTTGAACTTGCCAACACGTCGTTCTCGACATACAACGTGCGCGGTATGTTCATAACGACCAACAGGAAAGTGCTTGACACCGGTCTTTCCGCGCCAGAGCGCATGAGACTCATGAGCATCATACCCAGCGGAGACGAAAGGACATTGATGAAGGGGCAGCAGCACCTCGTGTTCTTCCTGAACTCCTACCCTGCGGCAGGCACCACCCACCTCAAATCAAGTGTTAACGCCGGGAAACCGACATGGGTGGCACTGTACGATGGCAATGGCATAGACCTCATAGACTCCGTGACGGTCCCCGCGCTCGGTGAGAACATGTCGTATGCCCGGGTAAAGGACGGTTCAAGCCAATGGGAAGTGAAGAATGCGGAGGCAGTGACTCCCCAGACAAAGAACCACATCGGTGTCAATGAGTCGAAAGTGGCAAAACTAAAAACAGATGACCCATACGGCATCGGAATAACAGTGCTTTCTATGGGGATTGTTTTCGCATGTCTTACGTTGCTGTATGCGTTCTTCACGATTTTCGGGAAATACGTTGTTGCAAAGAAACGGGAAAAGAAAGCAAGGCCAAAAATAAGCAAATACCCGAATACGGCCACGGCACAAGATAAACTGCCACACGACGCAATGCCAAACGATGCGGAACTGGCAGTGGCGGTGCTTGCCTTGAACGAAGAGATGGCAACATACGCCGCAGTGATAGCCCTGGCTCTGAAACAGTATAATGACGACATACACGACGATGAGCCAGACGTTATAACAATAGCCCCGCACGACACAAGGTGGGGCAACTCGCTGAATGCATTCAGTAACTTTTCATAATGACAAAAAAACAAACAAAATAAAAAACAAAAAACAATGAGCAGTTATCAGTACAAAGTGAACGGAGTTGAATACGAAGTGGAGATACAGGATATTGAAAACAACATAGCACGCGTTTCGGTGAACGGCAAACGGTTTGAGATAGAACTCCCGGAAACCATGAAAGCGCACGACACGGTGAAAAAAGAGACAAAGACCAATGTCGCAAAGAAACCTGAAGTGAGTACGAAGCCTGTGGCAAAACCAGAACCAGGAAAGAAGACAGAAAGCAAAGGCATGAAAGTGACAGCACCACTGCCAGGAACTATAACGGAGGTAAAGGTTACCGTCGGGCAGAAAGTGAAGGAAGGAGACACCGTAGTGATACTCGAGGCTATGAAAATGCAGAACAATATCGAAGCAGAAATATCCGGGACGATAACCGAAATACATGTAAGTCAGGGAGACACCGTGATGGAAGGGAAACCTCTCGTAACAATATGCTAACTGAAAAGACAAGCAACAAATGGGATTTACAGATTTCATAGTTAACAATTTCAACGAATTCCTGTCATACACGGGGTTTGCCAATGCCACGATACCAAACATAATTATGATTGTCGTAGGGGCTTTCTTCATCTGGCTTGCCATAAAGAAAGACTTCGAGCCACTGCTGCTCGTACCCATCGGCCTTGGTATCATTCTCGGCAACATCCCGTTCCGCACAGATGCCGGACTGGAGATAGGACTGTATGAAGACAACTCCGTGCTAAACATTTTCTATCAGGGAGTGCGCGAAGGCTGGTATCCTCCGTTAGTGTTCCTCGGCATTGGAGCAATGACGGATTTCTCCTCCCTGATAGCAAACCCGAAATTAATCCTAATAGGAGCCGCCGCACAGTTTGGCATATTCGGGGCATACATGACAGCACTGGCACTGGGATTCGAGCCGAACCAGGCTGCCGGCATAGCAATTATAGGCGGTGCAGACGGCCCAACGGCAATATTCCTCTCATCGAAGACCGCACCCAACCTTATGGGAGCAATCGCCGTGTGCGCATATTCATACATGGCACTGGTGCCTGTGATACAGCCGTTCATAATGAAACTCATGACAACGAGCAAGGAACGGCTGATACGCATGAAGTCACCGCGCAACGTGTCGCAGACGGAGCGAATCCTGTTCCCGATAATCGGACTGCTGCTCACCACGTTCATTGTACCGTCCGGACTGCCACTGCTCGGTATGCTGTTCTTCGGAAACCTGCTGAAAGAGTCTGGCAAGACGACACGCCTCGCCAAGACTGCCGGCTCTGCGCTAAACGACATCGTGGTTATACTGCTCGGACTAACCGTGGGTTGCTCAACACAGGCAAGCGAGTTCCTGACAATGAACACCATATTTATCTTCTTCATAGGCGCGTGCGCATTCATCGTTGCCACGGCGAGCGGTGTGGGATTTGTAAAGCTCATGAACCTTTTCCTGCCAAAGGACAAGAAGATAAACCCGCTCATAGGAAACGCTGGCGTGTCCGCCGTTCCTATGTCTGCACGCATATCAAACAATGTGGGACTGGAATACGACCGCCGCAACTTCCTGCTGATGCACGCCATGGGCCCCAACGTGGCAGGCGTGATTGGCTCCGCTGTTGCAGCTGGCGCGCTGCTCGGTTTCCTTAAATGACATTGATATGGAACTCCCAAGCATTGCAATCATAGACCACAACACGCTGTCGGTAATCGGACTTAAGCATATACTACAGGACGTGCTTCCGATCGTAGATGTCAAGTCGTTCTTTTCATTTGAAGAGTTCGAGGCAGCGGATGACAAAACATTCGCACACCTGTTCGCCTCAATGAATGTCGTGCTTGAAAACCGGCGTTTCTTCCTTGGGCATATACGTGAGACAATAGTGCTTACGACCTCTCCGAAATCGAATATGAGCGGTTTCAAATGTATATGTATCAACGTCCCGGAAAAGCAGTTGATAAAATCTATACTAACACTGCACAGCGGAGGGCATCCCCATGGAGCAAACCTTCCTCCGCTTCCGGAAAACATGTGCAAGAAAAACCTCACCGACCGTGAGCAGGAAGTGATGTCGCTTATAGTTCAGGGATTCATTAACAAGGAGATTGCCGACAAACTTAATATTGGGCTTACGACGGTGATAACCCACCGGCGAAACATAATGGACAAACTCGGTATGAAGAGCGTGTCGGCGCTGACGATATATGCCGTGATGCACGGATACGTTGATATAAAGGACATATAAGGTAAGCATCCAGTATTTTACATCTTCCGTGAAAGACGTAAAATACTGTATGCTTACGTTGCTCAGGGTTGTTTTTATGGCATTATTTACCGATGCAGAAATCACGAAATATGGAATGGAGAACCTCATCGGATGTTATAATACCCTTTCCTGTTATTTCCGATAGGGTGTGCAGAACCATACGGAGATCTTCTGCTACGAGATCTCCACTAATGCCATTCTCAAGTGATTTTATAGCATCTGAGATTTCGACATGAGCCTTTAACAAAGCATCATAATGCCTTGCAGATGTAATGATTACGTCATTCTCTGTAAATTCCGGTATGTTTGTTGAGTTGAATATTTGTTCCTCAAGGTTTTCTATTCCGATGTCTTTCTTTGCAGATATTTCCACATAAGAAATATATGATGAAAGTTTACTGCCTATTTCGAATGACATCGGATTTTTGTCTATTTTGTTCCTTACAATTATCAATGACTTGCCTTCCGTTCGTTTCAACATTTCCTCGAAATCTTTGTTCTCAGGCCGTTCATCAATCACCCACAAAACAATCCTTGCCTTTTCTATGGCTTTGTAAGTACGGTTTATTCCGATTCTCTCTATTTCGTCTGTTGTCTTGCGTAATCCAGCGGTGTCAATAAACCTGAACTGCACACCTTTTATTTCCAAAGTATCCTCGATGGTGTCGCGCGTTGTACCATGAATGTCGGAAACAATGGCACGCTCATCCCCAATCAACCTGTTGAGCAATGTCGATTTACCCACGTTGGTATTTCCGATTATAGCCACAGGAATACCATGTTTAATTGCATTGCCGGTCTCGAAAGAAAGTACAAGTTTTTTTATCTTAAAGTCTATTTCCCTTGCCAATGAAAGGAGTTCGGAACGGTCTGCAAATTCTATGTCCTCATGGTCGGAGAAATCAAGTTCCAACTCGAGAAGCGATGTCATTTTCAGCAACTTCCCTCTCAATGCAAGAAGTTCTGACGAAATGCTCCCACGCAGTTGTGCCAATGCCATTCTGTGTGTTGCCGCATTTGTCGAAGCTATGAGGTCTGCCACTGCCTCAGCCTGTTCAAGGCCAATTTTGCCGTTTAGGAAAGCCCTCTGCGTGTATTCCCCCGGCATTGCCTGGCGACACCCTTTCGTTATTAGCGTCTCTACAATCTTGCCTGCAATATACCGCGAACCATGACAAGAAATTTCAACGGAATCCTCACCGGTATAACTGTGTGGCGCACGGAACACACTTACCATTACATCATCAATGACATTCCCGTCTGCATCAAGGAAATCAGAATGCCGTACTGTATTTGCAGGGGTGTTTATGGAAATGCCATCGCATACGGCACATGCGATTTTCACAGCATAGTCACCACTTATTCTGATTATACACAAAGCCCCACCCGTGGCTGTTGCAAGAGAGCATATCGTATCGTTACCGCTCATTGGCATATATATTATATTGAATCAATGGCTTCCTCCAGCGTTTCGAGGTCACTTTCTTTTGTTGCCCATGAAGTCACGAATCGGCACAAGGTATTGCCAGCATCGATTTTCTCCCATGTCTCAAAGGCGACATGACGCGCGAGCTTCTCCATCTGAACATTCGTCAGCACAACAAACTGTTGGTTGGTTGGGGACTCCTCTAGCGCAAAACCAGCATCAGAGAAAATCTTTCTCAGGCGCATTGCCATATTGCAGGCATTACGTGAAATTTCAAAATACAGTCCGCCAGTAAACAAAGCATCAAACTGGACACCGACAAGACGGCTCTTTGCAAGCAATGCGCCATGCTGCTTAATGATTGAAAAGAAATGCCTTGGAACATTATTATTGGTAAAAACCACCGCCTCTCCACAAAGTGCCCCGACCTTTGTTCCACCAATATAGAAAACATCGCAGTGCCTTGCAAGCCACGGAAGGTCAAAATCGCATGCGTCGGACGTTAGACCATAACCTAATCTCGCCCCGTCAACAAACAAGGGAATATTGTAATTCTTGCATACGATGTTGATGTCCTCCATCTCGGCAGCACTGTATATTGTGCCAAGTTCCGTTGGGAAAGTGATATACACCATTCCTGGCCACACCATATGGTCACATGTTGGATCTGCATGAAATCTCTCCAAAAAGGCCGACAAGTCACCAGCATCCATCTTTCCCTTGTGCGAAGGTAGCGTTATCACCTTATGTCCGCTTGCTTCAATTGCCCCGGATTCATGCACGTTGATGTGTCCGGTCTCAACAGAAACAACACCTTCATACTGCTCAAGCAAGGCGTCAATCACTGTGGCGTTGGTCTGTGTCCCGCCAACAAGAAAATACACGCCTGCATCTTCCAATCCGCAAGCCTCGCGTATTTTCTTCCTCGCCCTTTCGCTCCATTCGTCAAAGCCGTATGATGCGCTCTGGCTTTCGTTTGTGTCAAAAAGAGATTGGAGCACACTTGGATGTGCTCCATTATTATAATCGCTTTCAAATGAAATCATATAATGTCTCTCGTTTTTGTAAACTATATTCTGTCCAGAACAAGTTTTATAAGGTCGTCGATACTGTTCTTGTAACTTGTATTAGCCTTCTTTGCGAGCCGGTTTGCGATAACCATGCAGCATGTTAGAGCCTTGTGTCCGAGCAGTCGTGACAACCCTGCCACTGCGGAACTCTCCATCTCGAAATTTGTTATGCGCAGGCCATCACGCTCGAATGCCTCCACCTTATCATTCTGCTTTGGATCGGCAAGTGGAATGCGCAGTTCCCTGCCCTGTGGCCCATAGAACCCGCCACATGCTATAGTGACACCACGCACCATATCCTTTTGTGCGATACGTTCTATGAGTTCTGCATCAGCATCAATGACATACGGGGCACAAAGTTGTGGACTCCAGTTCATGTGTTCAGTAAAAGCCTTTTCAAACTCAAGATCGCACACGTCGTTTCTGCCAGCATAGAAATTAAGCAGCCCGTCGAATCCTATACTCTTGACAGAAGCGATGAAAGTGCCAACCGGCGTGTTTGGCTGCAGACCTCCGCAAGTACCTACCCTGACTATTGTGAGTTGCCTGTGTTCCGGTTTTTCCTCGCGTGTGTTGAAATCTATGTTTGCAAGCGCATCCAGTTCGTTGACTACGATGTCTATGTTATCACAGCCTATACCTGTGCTCTGAACAGTTATCCGTTTGCCATTATATGTGCCTGTGACAGATTTGAATTCACGGTTTTCAACCTCGCATTCTCTATTCTCGAAATGTTTTGCAACAGTCTCCACACGTCCTGGGTCACCAACAAGTATAACCTTGTCTGCCAACTGTTCCGGTTTAAGATGAAGGTGGAATGCACTGCCGTCCGGGTTGATTATCAACTCCGATTCTGGAAAATACTTTTTTGTCATGTTCTTTAATTTTATTTGATTAATAAATTTTCCGTATTTCTTATTGATTTCTCCAAAATACGTTTTTCTCTTTCTCCTTTTATAATTTCCTGTTCGAGTGTTGTTATTTCCTCTGATATTTTCCTTTGTGCCGTTTTGGCCGCAGAAGCATATTTCTCACGCTGTATTCGAAGTCTGTTGACATCACTGCCAAGTTTCTTCACTATGGTCTGAAGACGTCTGAACTCATTTGCATTTGACGGTGATTTGAATTGACTAACGCTTGTATATGTAACATTGTCATTTACGATGAATGATATAGCATTATCGTTATCAGCACTTTTCTTACTTTTGACATCAGTTGCAATACGTTTCATTGCCGCATTCCTCTCCGTTCCATCGCCCCACGTATCCTTAATGCTTGAAATCCTTGCAAGACTTCTAAGTTTCTCATTCGAGAGTTCACTCACATCATACGATTGACTGCTGTTAGGCAACAGCGTATATATGCAAACCGTGCCCTCTGGCTGATGCCGATCGGTGACTAACCATGCGATAGAGTCTGTTTCGTCTTCTGCGTACAGATAATCGTTATCGAATGAATTGAAAGGCAATCCGATATTCTGTGGTTCGAGGAGTGATCCGCCGTCGGAATCATAACGTGTCACAAAAATGTCATATCCCCCAAGCGAAGTCTCTCCCTTTCCTGCAAAATACAATGTTGTGCCATCAGCCATGAGGAAAGGATAATCCGCATTGCCTATTTCGGTGAGTTCCTGCGGCTCTGTCCACTTGCCTGCCAGCCTGTCAGAAACATATATCCTCGAGATTCCGGCTGTGTCACGCCTTGAGAAGTATTTCTTGTCTATGAAATCGTTCTCGAACGAAGTTCCGTTCTCGCTGTCTTCAAGTTTCCCACACTCCGAAGACAAAGGAATCCGACTTATGAATTCGTCCTTCGAAACGACAACACTATCTACAATGACAACCTTTCGGACAGAAGTGAGCATATTCTCAAACATAAGTTCTGACGCCGTTGGTTTCCTGTAATCAACGGTGACCTTGCGATTATGCGATTTCTTCCTGCCCTTCTGTGCCATTGAAGGCACGGCTATGAGCAACGACAACACGACAATAAATACCCTCGTAGGCATCTGTTTTTTTTTTAAGAAAACAGTTTATCAGCCATTGCGGCAGCGGCGCGCCGGCCGTCTCCCATGGCAAGTATAACAGTTGCTCCGCCACGAACGATGTCACCACCGGCAAACACATCCGGGCGTGAACTTTGCATTTGTTCGTTGACAACAATTGTGTTCTTCCTTCCGAGTTCAAGTCCCTTTATCGACTTTGGTACAAGAGGATTGGGGGAAACACCGACTGCCACTACCACCTGATCGACATCTATTGTGACTGTTTTTCCTTCAACAGGTACCGGCTTACGGCGACCACTTGCATCAGGCTCACCAAGTTTCATAACCTGTAGCACAGCCTGCTTCACCGCCCCACTCTCGTCGGCGATATATTCTATCGGATTGTGGAGCGTGAGGAAGTTTATCCCCTCTTCCTTGGCATGTTTCACCTCTTCGAGACGGGCTGGCATCTCCGCCTCAGAGCGACGGTATACCAACGTGACGTTTGCACCGATGCGCTTTGCTGTCCTGCATGAGTCCATCGCTGTGTTTCCTCCACCAACGACAAGCACGTTAGTGGCAGGATTGATCGGTGTGTCGGCTTCGGGATTGGCTGCATCCATCAGATTTACACGCGTGAGATACTCGTTGGACGACATTATGTTTATGGCATTCTCTCCTGGTATGTTCATGAAGTTTGGCAGACCTGCACCAGAGCCAACGAAAATTCCCTTGAAATTCTGTGCATTAAGTTCTTCAATGGAGATTGTCTTTCCAACGATAACGTCTGTCAGGAAATGTACGCCCATTTTTTCAAGGTTTTCTATCTCAACGTCAACAATTCGGTTGGGAAGACGGAACTCCGGGATGCCGTATTTCAGCACGCCACCAATCTCATGCAAAGCCTCGAATACATACACGTCAAATCCTTTCTTAGCCATATCTCCTGCAAAACTCAGTCCCGATGGCCCGGAACCTACCACAGCAACCTTTATCCCGTTGCTTTTTGCAATCTCTGGCAATGAGATGTTCCCGCTCTCGCGCTCATAATCGGCAGCGAAACGCTCAAGGTATCCTATTGCAACGGGTTTGCCACCACTCTTCAGGTGAATGCACTTGCTCTCACACTGTTTCTCCTGTGGGCATACACGTCCACAAACAGCAGGCAGTGCTGACGTGTCTTTCAACACCTTTGCAGCAGCAAGGAACTGCCCGCGCTCTATATTCTTAATGAATGAAGGAATGTCAATGCCAACTGGACATCCATCAACACATGTAGGTCTTGGACAATCGAGGCATCTTTTTGCCTCGTTGACAGCCATCTCGCTTGTCAATCCGATGTTGACTTCCTCAGTTCTTGTCGTTGCACGATACAAGGGGTCAAGCTCCGGCATGACAACGCGCTCCATCGCCATTCTGTCCTTTGGCTTCATGCTCTTGCGCAACTCCATACGCCAAGCCGATTTCTTGTCCGTAAGTTCTTCTATTGTTTCGTCCGTAGGCTTGTTGTCCATAACTGGCTGGCCACAAGACTTTGGTTTCGTTTCATCCTGCTCTTTTAAACTGTGGGCATTGCTTTCAAAACGATTAAGTTCTTCCTTTTCTTCCCGCTTGAAAGTACCCATGCGTTTGAACATTTCGTCCCAGTCAACCAAGGCACCGTCAAACTCAGGGCCATCGATGCACACGAACTTTGTCTTGCCACCGATTGTGAGTCGGCAGGCGCCACACATTCCCGTGCCATCAACCATTATAGTGTTGAGCGACACGTCTGTCGGTATATTATATTTCTGTGTGAGTAGACAGCAGAACTTCATCATTATCGGAGGTCCGATGGCAAATGCCTTGTCAATCTTCGGCTCCTGTTTTATGAATTTCTCCATACCTACCGTCACAACTCCTTTCTCGCCGTATGATCCGTCGTCGGTCATTATAATCAGTTCGTCAGAAGATGCCCTCACCTCATCCTCAAGTATGATAAGATCTTTGCTGCGTCCTGCTATAACAGACAACACCCTGTTCCCGGCAGCCTTGAGTGCCTTGATTATTGGCAGCATCGGTGCAACGCCGACACCGCCTCCCGCACAAAGCACAGTACCGAAATTCTCGATATGCGTAGGGTTGCCGAGAGGTCCGACAACATCTGTCACATAGTCGCCAACGTTAAGATTGCACATTTTCACGCTTGACAGCCCGACTTTCTGCACAACGAGCGTTATCGTACCTCTCTCAACATCGGCATCAGCAATGGTAAGTGGCATGCGTTCCCCTCGTTTGCCAACCCTTACTATAACGAAATTGCCTGCCTTGCGGCTTTTGGCAATAAGAGGAGCCTCAACCTCGAACAAGAACACTTTTTCCGAGAATTGCTTCTTGCTAACTACCCTGTTCATAATTAAATTTTGTTTTTAATATTAGAATATAAGGTTATTTATTTTTCGTCAATCAATCTATCATATCAAAACCGGTGTATGGCACGAGAGCCTTCGGTATGCGTATACCTTCCTCCGTCTGGTTGTTCTCAAGCAGTGCCGCAACTATGCGTGGCAACGCGAGGGCAGAGCCGTTGAGGGTGTGGCACAGTTCCGTCTTCTTAGTTTCACTGTTGCGATAGCGACATTTCAGCCTGTTTGCCTGATAATTGTCGAAATTACTTACAGAAGAAACTTCGAGCCAACGTTTCTGTGCTTCCGAATAGACCTCGAAGTCATAGCATATTGAGGATGTGAACGACTGGTCGCCGCCGCATAACAGCAGTATGCGGTATGGCAGTTCGAGTTTTTTCAACAATCCTTCAACATGCTCCAGCATCTCTCTGTGACTTTCCTTCGAGTGGCTCGGCTTGTCGATACGCACGATCTCTATCTTTGAGAACTCATGCAGACGGTTGAGCCCGCGCACGTCTTTGCCGTAGGAACCTGCCTCGCGGCGGAAGCATTCTGTATATGCACAGTTCTTTATGGGCAAGTCCTTCTCGTCAATTATTACGTCGCGGTAAATATTCGTAACTGGGACTTCCGCAGTGGGTATCAGATATAAATCGTCAACCTCGGCATGATACATCTGTCCCTCTTTGTCAGGCAGTTGTCCCGTGCCATATCCCGAAGCGGCATTCACTACTGTTGGAGGAATTATCTCAGTATATCCAGCATTGCGTGCCTCGTCAAGGAAGAAATTGATCAGCGCTCTCTGCAGACGAGCCCCCTTGCCAATATATAAAGGAAAGCCTGCGCCAGTTATCTTAACGCCGAGGTCAAAGTCTATGATGTTGTATTTCTTAGCAAGTTCCCAGTGGGGAAGACGTGCCTCGGCAACGTCCGGGTTGACATTCCAGTTGCCAACGTTGTCGCCATCACGGCACTCACAGAGGTTGCTCTTGACAACAAGGTTATCCTCTGCGGATTTACCCTCCGGCACTTCATCATATGGAATGTTCGGTATCTGACACAGTAAATCGTTAAGATACTCCTGTGCGTTGTTCATCTCGGCCTCAAGTTCCTTGTTTGTCTCCTTCATCCTGGACACATTCTCTTTTATGACGGCAGCCTCCTCTTTCCTTCCCTCTTTCATCAGCGCACCTATCCTTGCAGCCATCTTCTTCGCTTCAGACAGGCTGGCATCCAGTTTCTGCTGTGCCTCACGGCGGCGTTTGTCTGTATCGAGTACTTCCTTTATGGTCTTCTCGGCATTCTTGAAATGCTTTTTGTTCAGACCACATATAACACGCTCTGTTTCTTCACTTATAAGTCTTAGAGTAAGCATAATCTATTCTTGTTTATGACATAATCTTGTAACAGATGCAAAAGTAAGAATAATATTCCGAAACTCCAAGATTTGCATGTTTTAATTTGGTCAGGAAACGCCGATACATTCTTATTCATAATCCAACCGTCCGCCACCTGCCAATTTGTTCTGCTGCATTTATTCTAAAGCTGGGATTGGCGGGAAAGATGCGCGTTAGTGTTTGTAACTATTCAGCAATATTGTTCATGATAAATTCTGTCTCAGCACTAACTTG